>Ga0206130_10001490_pt1 | contig 34122 bp, 26 predicted proteins | sample Helgoland_Spring_9_FD_148637 | JGI IMG/M metagenome (GOLD analysis project Ga0206130, IMG submission 148637) | Pelagic subsurface seawater microbial communities from Kabeltonne, Helgoland, North Sea - Helgoland_Spring_Bloom_20160512_1 | ecosystem: Environmental > Aquatic > Marine > Epipelagic ...
CAGCGCGAGGAAGGCGGCGGTGACGCCCAGGCTGATCCCGATCGAGACGTCCCCCTTGCCGAAGAAGCTCCAGCGGAACCCGCTGACCAGATAGACGACCGGGTTGAACAGGCTGACCGTGCGCCACGGCTGGGGCAGCATGTCGATCGAATAAAAGGCGCCGCCGAGAAAGGTGAGGGGGGTGATCAGCAGCGCGGGGACGAAATTGAGCTGTTCGAAATTCTTCGCCCACACCCCGATGATGAACCCGAACAGGCTGAACGCGATCGCGGTCAGCAGCAGGAACGCGACCATCGCGCCGGGATGTTCGATCCTGAGCGGGACGAAGAACGCCGCGGTCGCCAGGATGATCAGCCCCAGCAGCACCGATTTGGTCGTCGCCGCCCCGACATAGCCGAGCACCATTTCCATCGCACTGATCGGCGCGGACAGGAGTTCGTAGATCGTGCCGGTGAATTTGGGGAAATAGATGCCGATCGCGGCATTCGAAATGCTCTGCGTCAACAGCGACAGCATGATCAGCCCCGGCACGATGAAGCTGCCGTAATCGACCCCGCCGACGGTCTGCATCCGGCTGCCGATCGCGCCGCCGAAGACGATGAAATACAGGCTGGTCGTCAGCACGGGGGTGACGAGGCTTTGCCACAGGGTGCGCAGCGCGCGCGCCATTTCGAAGCGATAGATCGCCCAGACGCCATGCGTGTTCATGCGGATGCGCCCTGCGTGACGTTGACGAAGTTTACACGGAATCGCCTAATTGTCGCCCGTGGCGCCAGATATGTGCCGCGCATCACGCCGCCTCCCGTTCGCCGACCAGATCGACGAAAATATCCTCGAGGCTGGATTTCGAGGTTTCGAGGTCGGTGAAGGCGATGCCGACCTCCCCCAGCTTGCGCAGCAGCGACGGGATGCCGGTATGCTCCGCCTGCGCATCGAAGATGTAGCGGAGCCGCTTGCCGTCGCCCTGCAACGACAGGTCCCAATCGGCCAGCGTATCGGGAATGGCCTGCATCGGCTGGAGCAAGGTGATGTCCATCTCGCGCTTGCCGAGCTGCTTCATCAACGCGGTCTTTTCATCGACCAGCAACAGCTTGCCCTTGTTGATGACCCCGACGCGGTCGGCCATCTCTTCGGCCTCCTCGATATAATGGGTGGTCAGGATGATCGTCGTCCCCTTGTCGCGCAGCTTGTGGACCAGCCGCCACATATCGCGCCGCAACGCCACGTCGACCCCCGCGGTGGGTTCGTCGAGGAACAGGATATCGGGTTCGTGTGCCAGCGCCTTGGCGATCAGCACGCGCCGCTTCATCCCGCCCGACAATTCCATGATCTTCGCATCGCGCTTGTCCCACAGCGTCAGGTCGCGCAGCACCTGTTCGATATAGGCGCTGTGCCCCGATCGCCCGAACAGGCGGCGGCTGAACGTCACCGTCGCCAGCACGGTTTCGAACATGTCGACGTTGAGTTCCTGCGGCACCAGCCCGATGCGGCGGCGCGCCTGTTTCATCTCGTCGATCGCATCATAGCCATCGACGGTGATCGTCCCCGCCGAGGGGGTGACGATACCGCAGATGATGTTGATCAACGTCGTCTTGCCCGCGCCATTGGGGCCGAGCAGCGCGAAGATTTCGCCGCGATCGATGCTGAGATCGGTCGGATGCAGCGCGGTGGTGCCGCTGCCATAGGTCTTCGCGACACCCGCGACGGTCAGGATCGGATCAGGCATCAGGGTCCCCTTGCGTCACGGGAGGTAGGGACGCAGGCGCATGATGGAAAGGGTCGGCGCCGTGATACGCATCCTCGCGCGTGATTAGGGCGTCACACCCGACCGCGCGCGCCTGCGCGCGCGGGATCGTCGCGCGGGCAGCGCGGGCAGCTATCCCTCGCGGGCGGTGGCGATGGCGCGCTTGAGTTCGTCGAGCGGCATTGCGCCCGACAGGATCCGGTCGCCGACGACCCAGCTGGGGGTGCCGGTCAGCCCCAGTTTCTGCGCGATGGTCATGTTCTTCGCCAGTTCGGCATCGATCGCGGCGTCGTCCGCGGGGGCGACGGCGACCCCGGTCTGCGCGGCGGCGGCGGCGATCGTCGCCGCGCTGACCGGCCCGGCGGCATAGAGCGCATCGTGGAACGCGCGATATTTGCCCTGTTGCGCCGCGGCCAGGCTGACGCGCGCGGCATCGCGGCTGGAGGGGGCGAGGATCGGAAAATCGCGATAGACGATGCGGACCCCCGGATCATCCTTCAGCAACTGGTCGATCACCGGCAGCGCGGCACGGCAATAGCCGCAATTATAATCGAAATATTCGACCAGCGTGACATCGCCCTGGGGGTTGCCCGCCCAGGCGCTGCCGAACGGTTCGACGATTGCGGCACGGTTGGCGGCGACGATCGATCCGTTCTCGCGATCCTGCAGGCGCCGCATCGCTTCGGGAATGATCTCGGGATGCGCGAGGACATAGTCATGGACGACGCCCTCGATCTGCGTCCGGCTGGCGGCGTCGGGCGTGGCGATCCGGTCATAGCCGACGACCGCCCCGGCGCCGATCGCCGCACCCGCCAGCCCGATGGCGGGGAAGGTCCAGCGGTTCATCGGCGTTTATATTTCTTGGGATTGTCGTCGATGTCGTTCTGCGCGGTCATCGCGATGTCCTGTGCGCGGATCCAGTCGGTGGTGTTGGCGGGGATGCCCGCCATCGCGGTGCGCGCGCTGCGCACCGCGGTACGCTGGTCGCCCGTCATGTTCGCGCGTTCCGCGGTCGCCAGCGCGGCGCGCGGCACGTCGCCGGTGAGTTCGTACGCGGTGCCGAGCTGATACCAGGCGAAGGGATTGTCGTCGTCGCGCCCGATCGCGAGGCGCAGGACCTTGATCGCCTCGGCATAATTCGCCTTGTCCTCGGTCGCGATCAGCGCGTGGCCGAAGGTCGTCGCGATCAGCGGGTTGTTGCCCGACGCCTGGGTCGCCGAGCGCAGCGGCGCCAGCGCCTCCTGCGGTTTACCCGCCTCGAGCAGGATCTGGCCCTGGATTTCCTGGAAATAGGGGTTCGCCGGATCCGCCTTGAGCAGCGCGGCGGCCTCGGCATCCGCCTTTTGCGGATAGCCCGCCTTATGAAAGGCATAGGCGCGCGCATAATGCGCGTAGATCGACGGATCGGTATCGGGGAAATCGGCGAGCGTGCGTTCGGGGGGCATCGTATATCCCTCCAGCTTCGCCTTCACCCGGCGCAGGCGTTCGTCGAGCATGGGATCGATTTTCGTATTCCACGCGGGCGAGGCCTGGAGATCGGCGGACATGTGCGCGATGCGTTCGCCCGACAGCGGGTGGGTCTGCATGAACGGATCGATATTTTCGACGCCGTAGCGATATTCCTGCTGCTGCAATTTCTTGAAGAAGGTCAGCATCCCCTTGCCGGTGATCCCCGCGCTGGTGAGATAGCGCACCGCGGCGGCGTCCGCGCTCGATTCGACCGTCCGCGAAAAGGCCAGATAGCTGCCCAGCCCCGCCTGCTGGCCCGCCGCCATGATCCCGGCGCCCGCCTCCGCACTCCCCGCCGCCATCGCGGCGATGCCGAGCACGAGCGACAGCAGCGTGATCCCCATCGCGGGCCGCGTCCCCGCGTCGCTGAGGACGACGTGACCATCGGCGATGTGGCCGAGTTCGTGCGCGATGACGCCCTGTACTTCGTTGGCGTTGCTCGCGGCCTGGAGCAGGCCTGCGTTGATGTAGACGGTCTGCCCGCCGATGACGAAGGCGTTGATCGAATCGTCGTTGACCAGCACGACGTCGACCGACCGCGGCGACAGCCCCGCCGCCCTGACGAGCGGCGCGGACATATCCTTGAACAGCGATTCGGTTTCGGCATCGCGCAGGATCGATTGCGCGGTGGCGGGTTGCGCCATCAGCAGGATCGATACGGTCGCGGCGGCCAGGAAACGCTTCATCAGCGATGATTATCCGTCAGTTGCATGACCGGCGCAATGGCCGCGATCGGCTGAACCCGCGATGAAACGACGCGGGGCCTGCCGATCCGGGCGATGCAGGTGCTGCATCGACCGAACCGACAGGCCCCGTCGCGGGTCGTCACGACCCTTGGGCGACCCTTGGGCGATCAGGCGCCGAAGGTGCGCTGCCACCAGCCGCGACGCGGGGTCGCATCGCCATCGGCATCGGTAGCGCCATCCGTGGCGCCACCGGCACGGCTTGCGGTGGCATCGTCGTCGGCCCCGGCGCTGTCCGGCAACGTGCCATCCTGCGCGACGGCGAGCGTCGATACAGGGTCCTGCGGCGCGTCGACCACGTGTGCGTCCGCAGCCGGGGCGTCGCCGGTCGGGGCGTCGGTGCCCGTCCCGGCGTCGGGTGCCGCGACCGGCTTGCGCGAGCGACGACGCGGCTTGGGCGCGAGCTCCGCCGCCGCATCGGTGTCGGCGGGCGTTACCGTGTCGCCGACCCCGTCCTTGGCCCCGTCCTTATCGCCGCCCTTGGCCGTGTCGTCGGCCTTGGGCGCTGCCTTCTTGCGGGTCCGCTTGGGCTTCACCGGCGGCTCGCCGACGAATTCCGCGTCGGGCGCGCTGACGGTGTCGGGGGCGGCATCGGCGGGCGGGGTGACCGTGGCATCGACCGACGCGGTGTCGGTCGTGGCCAGACCCTTTGCCTTGGCGCGTGCGCTCGGGCGGCGGCGGGTCTTGGGCTTGGCCTCCTCCTGCGTCGCGGCGGCGACATCGAGCGGGGTCGTGATCGGGCCGACATCGCCCGCCTCGACCACCGGATCGGTCGCGACCGAATCGCCCTCGGCGCCTGTGGCTGGTTCGCCGCCATCCTGCGCGGAGCGATCGGCACCGCCGTCACGACGACCGCCGCGACGACCACGACGGCCCCGACGACGACGACCGCCTTCGCCGGTGTGCTGGTCGCCATCGGCCTCCGCCTCGACCGGTTCGCGATCGGTGTCGGCACCCGTATCGGCGTCGTCGTCCGCCTGCGTCACGGGCTCGTCCGCGTCGGCATCGGTATCGGCGCCATGGTCGGCGCCGTCCTGCGCCTCGCCCTCTTCCCGGCGACCACGACCGCGGCCACGGCGGCGGCGGCGGCGCTTGCCGCGACCACCGGCGTCGTCGGCCTCGCCCTCGGCCCGTTCCTCGCGCGCGCGGTCGCGGCGGGGTTCGTCGGCTTCGGCTTCCTCGACCTCCTCGTCGATATCATCCTCGATATCCTCGGGATAATCATCGTCGTCATCGTCCTGGACGAGCGCTTCGAACTTCGGTGCGTGCGCGGGCGGGGGGCCGCTCGCGTCGACCGACATGCGCGCGCCCTCTTCCTCGCGATCGGCGAGAATATCGACATGGACGCCGTAGCGATCCTCGATCTCGGCGATGTCGGCGCGCTTCTTGTTGAGGACGTAGAAGGCGGCTTCCTGGCTCGCGCGCAGCGTCAGGATCGATCCGCGACCGCGCGCGGCCTCGTCCTCGATCAGGCGCAGCGCGGAAATCCCCGCCGACGAGGCGGTGCGGACGAGCCCGGTGCCTTCGCAATGCGGGCAGGCGCGGGTCGATGCCTCGAGCACCCCGGTGCGCAGCCGCTGGCGGCTCATTTCCATCAGCCCGAACGAACTGATGCGGCCGACCTGGATGCGGGCGCGATCGTCCTTCAGCGCTTCCTTCATCGCCTTTTCGACCTTCCGGACGTTGGACCCGTTGTCCATGTCGATGAAGTCGATGACGACGAGGCCCGCCATGTCGCGCAACCGCAGCTGGCGCGCGATTTCCTTCGCGGCTTCGAGGTTGGTCTGCGTCGCGGTCTGTTCGATCGAATGTTCGCGGGTCGACCGACCGGAGTTGATGTCGATCGAGACGAGCGCCTCGGTCGGGTTGATGACCAGATAGCCGCCCGATTTCAGCTGGACGACCGGATGGTACATCGCGGCCAGCTGTTCCTCGACATGCGCGCGCTGGTACAGCGGGATCGGGTCGGCATATTGTTTCACGCGGCGCGCATGGCTGGGCATCAGAAGCTTCATGAAGTCCTTCGCCTGGCGATAGCCCTCGTCGCCCTCGACGATGACCTCCTCGATCTCCTTGTTGTAGATATCGCGGATCGCGCGCTTGATCAGGTCGCTGTCGCCATAGACGACCGCAGGCGCCGCCGATTTCAGCGTCGTTTCGCGGATTTCGTCCCACAGCCGCGCGAGATAATCGAAATCGCGCTTGATCTCGACCTTCGTGCGGCTCAGCCCGGCGGTGCGGACGATGCAACCCATCGAGGGGGGCAGCTGCATGTCGGCCATGATCGATTTCAGCCGCTTGCGGTCGCCCGAATTCGAAATCTTGCGGCTGATCCCGCCGCCGTGCGACGTGTTGGGCATCAGCACGCAATAACGGCCTGCGAGGCTGAGATAGGTCGTCAGCGCCGCGCCCTTGTTGCCGCGTTCTTCCTTGACGACCTGGACCAGCAGCACCTGGCGGCGATGGATCACGTCCTGGATCTTGTAGCGACGGCGCAGGTTCAGCCGACGCTGGCGCAGCGCCTCGACCTGATCGTCCTTCGCCCCGCGCGAACGGGTGGGGGCGGCGACGCCGTCCTCGTCGTGCAGATCGGCATGATCCTCTTCCGGGCCGGACGAGGTGCCCTCATCCTCGCCGCGCTCGACGACCTCGACGCCGTCGTCGGCATCGTCGTCATCGTCGAAATCGGCGCGCAGCGCGGCTTCCTCGGCGGCATGTTCGGCCTCTTCGGCGAGCAGCGCGTCGCGATCTTCCTTGGGGATCTGGTAGTAATCGGGGTGGATTTCGCTGAACGCGAGGAAGCCGTGGCGGTTGCCGCCGTAATCGATGAACGCCGCCTGCAGCGACGGTTCGACCCGCGTGACCTTGGCTAGATAGATATTCCCCTTGAGCTGTTTACGCTCGGCACTTTCGAAATCGAACTCTTCAATCCGGTTTCCCTTGACGACGGCAACCCGGGTCTCTTCCCGGTGGCGTGCGTCGATCAGCATACGCGTGGTCATGTGTTGGTCTCCACGCGCGTCCCGTCCGGGCGGCGTTGGCCGGTCCGGTGGTCGCGCGACGATATGAGGCGCGGGGGATTCCCGCGCGGTCTGTTGGCAAAGATGCGTCTGCTCGCGATGCATGGCGTGAAACACGACCGTTCCGACCGACTGCCCGACCATCGGCGAGAGCCGATGGCGGTGGGGCAGGGAAGGAATGCATCATGCGAGCGTCAACCTGGTTCGAACCCGTGCCCAGGAAGGGCCGGGGACCGGGGCGTCGGCGCGATTGAAATCACGCGACGCACGGGTGCGACGACGTGGGTAGCATCGCCCAACCCGTATCGCAACCGGCACGATTTTGCCGGGGTGCGGCCAGAAAATGCCGAACACCCCGTTAACCGCACCCTGCAACCCCCTCTTGTCACCCCGGCGCTATCGATGGCGACGGCGATCTAGTTGATCGACTGGGTAAAATTTCACCGACAGACACCGGCAACCCGTTGCCGGTGCAGGGGGCGACGATGGCTTTTCACTGGACCGATGCAGGCGTTGCACGGCAAGGACGGCGGGTGCTTGCACTGTTCGCCATGATGCTGGGCTGGCTGACGAGTGTGCCCGCGATGGCCGCGACCGCGATCGAAAGCGTGGCGGCGGTCGGGAACACGATCGTCATCCGCTTCGACGCGCCGGTCGGCAATGCGACGGGCACGATGATCGATTCGACCGGGCAGATCGCGATCGCGATCGACGTCGCGGGTGTGTCGCCGGGCGAGGCCACGAGCATCGGCGGTGCGATCCGCGGCGTGCGGCAGGTCCGCAGCCTGCAGGGCACGCGATTGTTGTTCGACCTGTTGTCCCCCACCGTCATTCGCGACGGGCAGTTCGCCGCCGATGGCCGCGCGCTGATGCTGTCGCTGGGCAGCGCCGATGCGGCGAGCTTCGCCGCGGCGAGCCTGGCGGGGCCGATCAACTTCCTGTCGCTCGACCTGGGCAGCTGGTCGAGCCATCCGGCGCCCAGATACAAGGTCGTCCAGGACGTGCCGCCGCCCGCGCGCGGGCTGCCGCTGCCGACGGTGCGGGGGGACGACGATCGTCCGCTGGTCGTGATCGATGCAGGCCACGGCGGGTTCGATCCGGGCGCGATCAACCCGGAGACGGGGTTGCGCGAAAAGGACGTGACGCTGCGGATCGCCAAGGCGATCCGGGACGAGCTGCTCGCCTCCGGCCGGGTGCGCGTCGCGCTGACGCGGGACGACGACAAATATTTGGTGCTGCGCGAACGCTATAATGTCGCGCGGCGGCTCCACGCCGACCTGTTCATCTCGATCCATTGCGACAGCGCGACGTCGACCGAGGCGACCGGATCGTCGGTCTATACGCTGTCGGACGTGTCGTCCGACAAGGAAGCGGCGCGGCTGGCGGCGCGCGAGAACAAGGCCGACGTCATCAACGGCGTCAATCTGGCGGAGGCGAACCCCGATGTGTCGTCGATCCTGATCGACCTGACCCAGCGCGAAACGATGAACGCGAGCGCCGGGTTTGCGCGGCTGCTCGGGCGCGAGGCCAAGCCGTTGATCCCGACCAAGGCGGTGTTCCACCGGATGGCGTCGCTGATGGTGCTGAAGGCGCCCGACACCCCGTCGATCCTGTTCGAGACCGGCTATATCTCGAACCCCGCCGACGCCGCCTTCCTCGATTCGAGCCAGGGCCGCGAGCGGATCGCGCAGAGCGTGACCCGCGCGGTGGAGGTGCATTTCGCCCGCCGCTTCGCCGCGCGCTGATCCGATGATCGGCAACGCGTCGGCGCGGCGTGGTGGCGCCCGGACGATCGCGACTGGCAAGCGCGCGCGAACCTGCTACACGCTCGCCCCATCGTTATGGCGTCCGATCCCCCCTCCACCACCCGCTTCACGCTGACCCGCGATATCGACGGCTTCCGCGGCGCCGTGCGCCGCGCTTGGGGACGGTGGTGGGTGAAGGCGCTCGCCGCGCTGGCGGCGCTCGCGGTCGTCGGCGTCGCGATCCTGTGGCTCGCGGTGCTCCGCGACCTGCCCTCGGTCGATGCGCTCAAGACCTATGAACCGCCGCTGCCGACCAATGTCCGCGGCGGCGACGGCGTCCCCATCCGCTCCTATGCGCGCGAACGCCGGGTCGAGCTGAGCTATGCCGAATATCCCCCGCTGATGGTGCAGGCGTTCCTGTCGGCGGAGGACAAGAATTTCTTCAATCATCACGGGCTCGATTACGGCGGGCTGGTGCGCGCCGCCTATCAGGGGGTCGTCCACGGCAAGACGCCGCGCGGCACGTCGACGATCACGCAACAGGTGGTCAAGAACCTGCTCGTCGGGAACGAGGCGAGCTACACCCGCAAGATTCGCGAGGCGATCCTGGCGTACAAGATCGAAAACACGCTGACGAAGCCGCAGATCCTCGAACTCTATCTCAACCAGATCGCGCTGGGGCGGAACGCGTTCGGGGTCGAGGCGGCGGCCCATGCCTATTTCGACAAGGAATTGCCCGACCTCGATCTGGCGCAATTCGCCTATCTGGCGATCCTGCCCAAGGGGCCGTCGAACTATGATCCGTTCCGCCACACCGATCGCGCGATCGAACGCCGCCATTATGTGCTGAGCGAGATGCTCCAGAACGGCTATATCGACCGTGCCCAATATGCCGCGGCGGATGCGGAGCCGATCGGCGCGGTGCTGCGCCGGACGCCCAAGTTCGAATCGGTCGGCGGCTATTTCGTCGAGGAGGTTCGCCGCGAACTGATCGACCGGTTCGGCGAGACCGCGCGCGATGGGCCGTACAGCGTGTACGAGGGCGGCCTGTGGGTGCGCAGTTCGCTCGACACCCGGCTGCAGGAACTGGCGACCGAGGCGTTGCGCGACGGTCTCGTCCGGTTCGATGCGGGGCGCGGGTGGAACGGGCCGCTGCGGCACGTCGACCTGGAGGCGGGCGACGATGGCGAGGTGAAGTGGCAGCAGGCGCTGCTCAACACCAATATCGCGCTCGATTACAAGGATTGGCGCGCGGCGATCGCGATCAGCCCGTCGAGCGACGGCTGGTCGATCGGCTTCGCGGACGGCGCCACCGGGCGGTTGCCGCGATCGAATGCGGCGATCCCCGTTCGGGGCAAGGGTGGCAGCGCGTATAACGCGATCAAGGCGGGCGACATCATCGCGGTCGCGCCCAGCGGGTCGCAGTTCGCGTTGCGCGCGGTGCCCAAGATTTCGGGCGGGTTCCTGGTCGAAGAGCCCGCGACGGGCCGGATCCTGGCGATGCAGGGCGGGTTCGACGCGCGGGTCCAGTCGTTCAACCGCGCGACCCAGGCGATGCGCCAGCCCGGATCGACGATCAAGCCGATCGTCTATTCCGCCGCGCTGGAAAACGGGATGACGCCCGCGACGATCATCCAGGACTCGCCCTATTGCGTGTATCAGGGCGCGCGGCTGGGGCAGAAATGCTTCGTCAATTTCGGCGGGGGGCAGGGGTCCGGGCCGCACACGATGCGCTGGGGCATCGAACAATCGCGCAACCTGATGACCGTCCGCGCCGCGGCGCAGACGGGGATGCCCAAGGTCGTCGACGTGATGAAGCGGATGGGGGTCGGCACCTATGCCCCCTATCTGTCGTTCGCGCTGGGCGCGGGCGAGACGACGGTCGAACGGATGGTCAACGCCTATGCGACGCTGGCCAACCAGGGGCGGGCGCACGAACCATCGGTGATCGATTTCGTCCAGGACCGCCATGGCAAGGTGATCTGGCCCGAGAACTGGCGCCCCTGCGACGGGTGCAACGCCGCCGATTATACCGGGAAGCAGATGCCGCGCCCCGCCGATCGCACCCGGCAGGTCATCGATGCGATGACCGCGTTCCAGATGGTGCATATCACCGAAGGCGTCGTCCAGCGGGGCACCGCGGTCGTGCTGCGCGACCTCGATCGCCCGATGTTCGGCAAGACCGGGACGACGAACGGCCCGACCGACGTGTGGTTCATCGGCGGCACCCCGCAATTCATCGGCGGGCTGTATCTGGGCTATGATTCCCCCTCCAACCTGGGCGGGTACGCGCAGGGCGGGCGGATCAGCGCGCCGATCTTCAAGCAATTCGCGCTCAAGGCGTATGAGGGGATGCCCAAGGAATTGTTCCGGGCGCCCGCGGGGATCCGGATGGTCAGGATCGATCGTGCCTCGGGTCGCCCCGTCTATGGCGGCTGGCCGGGCGACGATCCCAAGTCGGCGGCGATCTGGGAGGCGTTCAAGCCCGAAAGCGAACCACGCCGCACCGCGCGGAGCAGCGCGGCACCCGCCGCTGCGGCCAAGGCGACCGCCGCCGCCCCCGCCGCCGCCACGCGCCAGCGCGACAGTGATTTCTTGCAACGGGAAGGCGGAATCTACTAGCCGCATCCCTATATTGGGGCAGCGACCGCTTTCCCCCACCGATTGTCCGGAGAATATCCATGCGCGCCGAAGCGCAGGCCCATGTCGACACCATCCACGAGGCGCTGGCGCTGTTGCGCCGCTTCCTCGACTGGGACCGCGCGCTGCGCCGTCTCGACGAGCTGAACGCGCGCGTCGAGGACCAGGACCTGTGGAACGATCCCAAGGCCGCGCAGGAGGTGATGCGCGAACGTCGTCGCCTGGACGAGGCGATCAGCGCGACCCGCGCGATCCAGAGCGAGGTCGACGACACCGTCGAACTGATCGAGATGGCCGAGGCCGAGGGCGATACCGAGATGGAGGCCGATGGCGTCGCGTCGCTCGCCGCGCTCGCCAAGCGCGCCGACAAGGACAAGGTGCAGGCGCTGCTGGCAGGCGAGGCCGACGGCAACGACACCTATATCGAGGTGAATGCGGGCGCGGGCGGGACCGAGAGCCAGGACTGGGCGGGGATGCTCAGCCGCATGTACACCCGCTGGGCCGAACGCCGCGGCATGAAGGTCGAACTGATCGACCAGCATTCGGGCGAGCAGGCGGGGATCAAGTCCGCGACGCTGCTGTTGAAGGGCGAAAACGCCTATGGCTTCGCCAAGACCGAAAGCGGGGTCCACCGGCTCGTGCGGATCAGCCCGTACGACAGCGCGGCGCGGCGCCACACCAGCTTCGCCAGCGTCTGGGTCTATCCCGTCGTCGACGACAACATCGAGGTCGATTACAACGAAAGCGACCTCCGGATCGATACCTATCGGGCGTCGGGTGCGGGTGGTCAGCACATCAACACGACCGATTCGGCGGTGCGCATCACGCATATCCCGACCGGCATCGTCGTCCAGTGCCAGAACCAGCGATCGCAGCACAAGAACAAGGCGGAGGCGTATAACCAGCTGCGCGCGCGCCTGTACGAACGCGAATTGCAGATCCGCGAACAGGCCGCCAACGCCGAAAACGCCAGCAAGACCGACATCGGCTGGGGACATCAGATCCGCAGTTACGTCCTCCAGCCGTATCAGATGGTGAAGGATCTGCGCACCGGCGTCACCTCGACCGCGCCGGGCGACGTGCTCGACGGCGATCTCGACGATTTCATGGCCGCGGCCCTGTCGCAGCGCGTGACCGGCGAGGCGGTCGAGGTGGAGGACGTCGAGTGAGACGCCCCGCCGCGCCGATTCTTCCCGCGCTGATCCTGTTCGCGCTGGTCGGCGCCTGCGACGGATCGAAGACCTTGGTCCACCATGATGCGACGCCGCCCGGGCCGTTTCCGGCGGCGGATCGCCCGGTCGCGCACATCGTGTCGTCGCGCTGGTCGACCGAGGAGGCGCGCGACCGGCTGAACGAGGCGGGCGAGGTGATGGACAAGGCGGGGATCGCGCCCGGCATGACCGTCGCCGACATCGGCGCGGGCGAGGGCTATTACACGATCCGGCTGGCGCAGCGCGTCGGCAAGGCCGGGCGCGTGCTGGCCGAGGATATCGTCGCCGGGGTCCGCGACACACTGGCCGATCGCGTCGCGCGCCAGCGGCTCGACAATGTCAGCGTCCGGCTGGGCGAGGCCGCCGATCCCAAGCTGCCCGCCGCCAGTTTCGACCGCGTGCTGCTGGTCCATATGTATCATGAAATCGAACAGCCCTATGAATTCCTGTGGCGGGTGCGCCCGTCGCTGAAGCCCGACGGGCTGGTCGTCGTCGTCGATGCCGATCGCGCGACCCAGAACCACGGCACCCCGCCCGCGCTGCTCGCGTGCGAATTCGCCGCGGTCGGCTATCGGCAGGTGGCGACCAGCGACATGCCGTCGGCGGGCGGGTATCTGGCGACGTTTCGCGCGGTGGGGCCACGGCCCGAACCCGACGCGATCAAGCCATGCCGGTTGAAATAGGCGGCTGGGCCGGTTGATCCCGCCAAGCCCACCCCCGACACCAATTTTTGGGGGTGGCCGGCGCGGCGGGGCGGACCTACTCCCGGCTGCGATGGATACCGCGCGCAGCACCGACTGGGCTCTGACGGAGCGGGAGAAGCAGACGCTGCGGCTGATGGTGCGCGGTCACGACGCCAAATCGATCGCCCGCAGCCTCGATCTGTCGGTCCACACGATCAACGAACGGCTGCGCGATGCGCGGCGCAAGATGGCGGTGTCGAGCAGTCGGGAGGCGGCGCGGATGTTGTTCGAGGCGGAGGGCGCGGCCCCGTCGCGCGACCCCGAAAATCTGGGGGACACGCCAATCGGGGCAGACGCGGAGCGCCGGTCGCGCGAGGTCGAGGCCGCGCCGGTCGACGGCGTGGAAGCCGCGGCGCGCGGTTTCCGGTTCTTGCCCGGAGTGATGTTCATGACCCTTGTCCTCGGCCTGCTCGCCCTTGCCGCCATTTCCCATCAGACGGCGGCGCCGACGCCCGCCGTCGCTGTCACCGCCGATCCGGCGCAGCCCGCGGTCGTGGACGCGGCGCGGCGCTGGCTTGCCCTCCTCGACCAGTCGGATTGGGATGCCAGCTATCGCGCGACCGGCGCGGCGTTCCGGAAACTCAATACGCCCGACCAATGGGCGGCGGCATCCGAACACGCCCGCAGGCCGTTGGGGGCGATGGTCTCCCGCACGTTCCTGAGCCAGGAAAACCTGCCCGCGCCGCCCCAAGGCTATGAGGTCGTCAAGTTTCGGACCCGCTTCGCGAACAAGGCCGAGGGGATCGAAACGGTCACGCTCGATCGCGAGGATGGCGAATGGCGCGTCGTCGGGGTGACGGTCGGCTAGCCTGCCTCACGGGTGGGGGCGCCAAAAAGGCAGGCGCGCACGCGTCCGCTCACACCCACCCCCGCTCGCGCATCGAGGTGATGGCGTCGCGGGTGACGATCAGATGGTCGGCGAGCGGCATGTCGATCAGCTGCAGTGCGTCGGCCAATCGCCGGGTTATCGCGATGTCCTGATCGCTCGGTTCGGGATTACCGCTGGGATGATTGTGCGCGAGGATGACGTAGCGGGCCCGAACCGCCAGCCCATGTTCGACCAGCGCCCGACCCTGCACCCCGACCGCGCCCGCGGCGCCCGGGAAACGGCGCCGTCCGCAAAGCCTCCATTTCGGATCAAGATATAGCGCCGCCGCGACCTCGCCCGGCTCGTCCGCCAGCCGCGCGACCAGTGCGCGGGCGGTGTCGGTGTCGGTCACCAGAGGGGCGGGGGGTAGCATTCGCCCCCCTGGCGCCGGTCGCGGCGCGACGCACCGCGAACCCGATCCGCTTCGGTGGCTTGGCACCGGCGGCGGCGCGCGCTACCCCGCCACGATGCGCCAATATCTCGACTTGATGGACCGTGTGCTGACCAGCGGCGCGGAGCAGATGGACCGGACGGGGACGGGGACGCTGTCGGTCTTCGGCGCGCAGATGCGGTTCGACCTGGCGCAGGGTTTTCCCGTGCTGACGACCAAGAAACTCCACCTGCGATCGATCATCGTCGAACTCCTGTGGTTCCTGCGCGGCGACACCAACGTCCAGTGGCTGCGCGATCGCAAGGTCAGCATCTGGGACGAATGGGCCGATGCGGCGGGCGATCTGGGGCCGGTATATGGCAAGCAGTGGCGCGACTGGGAAACCCCCGACGGGCGGCACATCGACCAGATCGCCGAGCTGATCGACCAGATCAGGCATCAGCCCGCCAGCCGTCGCCAGATCGTGACCGCGTGGAACCCCGGCGACCTGCACGCGATGGCGCTGAGCCCGTGCCATTGCCTGTTCCAGACGCATGTCGCGAACGGGAAACTGTCGCTCCAGCTCTATCAGCGCAGCGCCGACATCTTTCTGGGGGTGCCGTTCAACATCGCGAGCTATGCGCTGCTGACCCACATGCTGGCGCAGCAATGCGGGCTGGCGGTCGGCGACTTCATCTGGACGGGGGGCGATTGCCACCTCTACACCAATCACCTCGATCAGGCGCGGACCCAGCTGGCGCGCGATCCCGGCCTGCTGCCACGGCTGGAGATCCTGCGCACCCCGGCATCGATCGATGCGTATGAGTATGAGGATTTCGTGCTCCACGATTATGTCGCGCAGCCGCATATCAAGGCCCCCGTCGCGGTCTGATCGCGGGAACCGCACCGCCTGATCGCGGGAACCGCACCGCGCCGCCGCCGTTCCCCTGACGACACGCACTCGAAGGGGCCAGACCATGGACATCACGCAGCTCATCATGGACGAACACGCGCAGCAGCGCCGGTTGTTCGCGCAGATCGACGATATCGATCCGTCCGATACCGACGCGCTGTCGGCGCTGTGGACCCGGCTCAAGAACCTGCTCGATGCGCATGCGGAGGCGGAGGAGCGGTTCTTCTATCCGCGGTTGCTGGAAATCGGCACCGGCGGCAACGATGCCGATTCGGCCGAGGAGGAAACCGAGGACGCGATCGACGATCACAACGACATCCGCGACACGGGCGAGGCGGTCGGCCAGCACAAGGTCGGATCGCCCGAATGGTTCGAGGCGGTCGGCGCCTGCAACAAGGCGAACAGCGCGCATCTGGCGGAGGAGGAACGGCAGGGGATCACCGATTTCCGCAAGAATTCGACGTTGCAGGAACGCCATGACCTGGGCGTGAAATTCGCCGCGTTCGAGGCGCGGCACATCGACGGGATCGCGGTCGTCGACAAGGATGTCGATGCCTATCTCGACGATCCGCGCGGCTATATGAAGGACAAGGCGCCCGAGTAACCGCTCGCCTTTCGCGGTGGCGACGGGCAGAAGCGGGTGATGGTCACGCTGATCCTCGCCCGTGCCGACAATGGCGTCATCGGTCGCGACGGCGCGCTGCCGTGGCGGCTGCCCGCCGACCTCAAACGGTTCAAATCGCTGACGATGGGCAAACCCATGGTGATGGGGCGCAAGACGTTCGACAGCTTTCCCGCGCCATTGCCGGGGCGGCGGCATATCGTGCTGACGCGCGACCGCGACTGGTCCGCCGCCGGGGCGGAGGCGGTGCAGTCGCCCGCCGCGGCGCTGGCCGTCGCGGGCGGTGACGCGATCGTGATCGGCGGCGCCGAAATCTACGCGCTGTTTCTGGGTCGCGCCGACCGGGTCGAACTGACCGAAGTCCATGCCACCCCGTCGGGCGATGCCACGGTCCCCGCCTTCGTCGGCTGGCGCGAAACGGCGCGGGAGGATCATCCCGCCGATGGCGACCGACCGGCGTATAGTTTCGTGACATTGGTGCCCGACGCATCGGGACGCAGCGATTGATGATGGGCTTGCGCCGCGCGGTGGCGGGTTCGCGCTGCACGGCGGCGGAATCGCGCTGCGCGGCGGCGGGGATTGTCCCCGTCCATCGCGCCCCGTAAGGCGCTGGCCATGCAGCGGCTCGACGGGGGCGCGGCGATCCCCGCGGCGCTGGCGGGCGGGATCGTGGCGCTCGGCAATTTCGATGGATTTCATCTCGGCCACCAGGCGGTGGTCGCGCGCGCGATCGCCCGCGCCCGGGCGGAGGGGCGGCCTGCGCTGGTCGCGACGTTCGACCCGCATCCGGTGCGGTTGTTCCGCCCCGACACGCCGCCGTTCCGGCTGACGACGCTGGACCAGCGCCAGGCGCTGTTCGCGGCGGCGGGGGCGGACGCGATGATCGTCTTCCACTTCGACCGGCCGCTCGCGGCACTGAGCGCGGACGCCTTCGTCGCGGAACGGCTGGTCGCCGCGCTGCGCATCGGCGGCGTGGTCACGGGCGAGGATTTCACCTTCGGCAAGGGCAAGGCGGGCGACGTCGCGACGCTGGCGGCGCTGGGCGCGGTCCACGGATTTTCCGCCGATACGGTCGGGCCGGTGACGTTGAAGGGGGAGACGGTGTCGTCGACGCGCATCCGCGAGGCGCTGCGCGCGGGACGACCGCGGGACGCGGCGCGGCTGCTGACCCGGCCCTTCGCGATCCGGGGCGTCGTCCAGCATGGCGACAAGGTCGGGCGGACGATCGGCTATCCCACCGCCAACGTCGACATGGGCAAATATCTGCGCCCCGCCTATGGCATCTATGCGGTGACCGGGCGGCTGGCGGACGGGCGGCTGCTCCACGGTGCGGCGAACCTGGGGATCAGGCCGAGTTTCGATCCACCCAAGGAATTGCTCGAACCCTATTTCTTCGATTTCGACGGCGACCTGTACGGGCAGACGATCGAGGTCGCGCTGGTCGAATTCCTGCGCGCGGAGGCGAAGTTCGACAGCCTGGCCGCGTTGACCGCGCAGATGGACGCCGATTGCGCGAGGGCGCGGGCGATCCTGACCGCCTGACGCCCCTGACCCTTCGGCGCCCCAGTCCACCCGGCGCGGACTCCGGGCGGGTAACATCGGTGTTTGTGGAATAGGCCGCACACGCTAAAGCGCGGACAGCTATGACCGACGCGCCAGACTATAAAGACACCGTCTTCCTGCCGAAGACCGATTTCCCCATGAAGGCGGGTCTCGCCGCCAAGGAGCCCGCGATCCTGGAACGCTGGGCGCGGCTTGGCGTGTACGACCGGCTGCGCGAACAGCGCGCCGGGCGCGACCGCTTCATCCTGCACGACGGCCCGCCCTACGCCAATGGCGATATCCACATGGGCCACGCGATGAACAAGGTGCTGAAGGACATCATCGTCCGCAGCCAGTCGCTGATGGGCAAGGATGCGCCCTACGTCCCCGGCTGGGATTGCCACGGCCTGCCGATCGAATGGAAGGTCGAGGAGGCGTATCGCAAGCAGAAGCTGAACAAGGACGAGGTCCCCGTCGCGCAATTCCGCGCCGAATGCCGTGCGTACGCCGAAAAATGGGTCGCGGTGCAGCGCCCGCAGTTCGAACGGCTGGGCGTGATGGGCGATTGGGCCGACCCGTACCTCACGATGAAATACGAGGCGGAGGCCGCGATCGTCGGCGAGCTGCTGAAATTTGCCGAAAGCGGCCAGCTGTATCGCGGCGCCAAGCCGGTGATGTGGTCCCCGGTCGAAAAGACCGCGCTCGCCGAGGCGGAGGTCGAATATGAGGACGTCGTCTCGACGCAGATCGACGTCGCGTTCGAGATCGTCGAGGCGCCCAACGCGCCCGAACTGGTCGGCGCGCATGCGGTGATCTGGACGACGACGCCGTGGACGATCCCGGTGAACCAGGCGCTGAGCTATGGGCCGGAGATCGAGTATCAAGTATACGAAATCGTACTTGGTGGTCCTCCGGAAGAGCTAGAGCGCTTGTCTTCGGCAAATCCTGTGCGAGGCGTCCGCTTTCTAATCGCGGAGGCTTTGAAAGAGGAGTTTGAAAAGCGACTTCGTGGAGGAAAAGGCCCGTGGTCCTTTGAAAAGCCTTCCGAGCGCCCCGTATTCATGGGTGTGGCAGAAGTTGCGGGATCCGTGCCTTCTCTGACACGTGAAATTGGCTTTGGTGGCTGGGGTCCCAAAATCAAAGGCGCGCAGCTCGAAGGCGCCACCGCCCGCCACCCAATGCACAAGCTCGGCGGCTTCTTCGCGAAACCCCGCCCGTTCCTCCCCGGCGATTTCGTCACCACCGATGCGGGTACCGGGCTCGTCCATATGGCGCCCGATCATGGCGAGGACGATTTCCTGCTGTGCAAACAATATGGCATCGACCCCGTCTTCGCGGTCGATGGCGCGGGGATGTATCGCGACGACTGGGCGTGGCTCGGCGGGCAGGGCAGCGTCATCAACAAGAAGTTCGTGGCATCCGACGGGCCGATCTGCACCGACCTGCGCGCGGCGGGGGCGCTGATCGCGGCGTCGGACGATTTCGCGCACAGCTATCCGCATTCGTGGCGGTCGAAGGCGAAGGTGATCTTCCGCGCGACGCCGCAATGGTTCATCCCGATGGATCGGGAGGAGACCGGTTTCGCGACGTCGCTCGACACCAACGGGGAAGGGGATGCGACCCCGGCCGCCGGTCGTCCTGAGCCTGTCGACGGACGTGTCGCGGGCGGCAACGGCGCCACGCTCCGCGAGATCGCGCTGGACGCGGTCGCGCGGACGCAGTGGATCCCCGCGCGGTCCGAAAACCGCATCCGGTCGATGGTCGAGGGGCGCCCCGACTGGGTCATCAGCCGCCAGCGCGCCTGGGGCGTGCCGATCGCGCTCTACGTCAACCGCGCGAGCGGGGCGTATCTCAATGACGTCGCGGTCAACCAGCGGATCATCGGCGCATTCAGGAACGGCGGCGCGGATGCGTGGTTCACCGCGGATCATGCCGATCTGCTCGGCCCCGATTATGACCTCGATGATTGGGTGCCGCAGCAGGACATTCTCGACGTGTGGTTCGATTCGGGATCGACCCACGTCTTCGTGATCGAGGCGCGCTATGGCGCGGGCACGCGCGCGAACCTGTATCTCGAAGGGTCCGACCAGCATCGCGGCTGGTTCCAGTCCTCGTTGCTCGAATCGTCGGGCACCCGCGGGCGCGCGCCCTATGACGCGGTGCTGACGCATGGCTTCGCGCTCGACGGGCAGGGGCGCAAGATGTCGAAATCGCTCGGCAACGTCGTCGATCCGCTCAAGATCATCCAGGAATCGGGCGCGGACATCCTCAGGATGTGGGTCGCCTCGACCGATTATTTCGACGATGTGAAGATCGGCAAGGAGGTGCTCGGCACCGCGAGCGATGCATATCGCAAGCTGCGCAACACCTTCCGCTATCTGCTCGGCGCGCTCGACGGGTTTACCGACGCGGAGAAGGTGCCGGTCGCGGACATGCCGGAGCTGGAGCGGTACATCCTCCATCGGCTCGGCATGATCGATACCGAGCTGCGTCAGGCGGCGACGGGGTATGAATTCAACAAATATATCCGCCTGCTGACCGATTTCGCACAGGACGATCTGTCCGCGTTCTTCTTCGATATCCGCAAGGATTCGCTCTATTGCGACGCGCCGGGCGACATCAAGCGACGGTCGTATCGCACGGTGCTCGACCTGCTGTTCCACGCGCTGGTCCGCTATGCCGCGCCGGTGCTGTGCTTCACCGCCGAGGAAGTGTGGCAGACGCGCTTCCCGAGCGATGACGGGTCGGTCCATTATCTCGAATGGCCCGAATTGCCCGCGCTGCCGACGACGCTATCGACCGACTGGAGCGCGGTGCGCGCGTTGCGCGAGCGGGTGACCGAAGCGATCGAGCCACTGCGCCGCGAAAAGACCGTCCGGTCGAGCCTGGAGGCCGAGGTGACCGTGCCCGCGATGCCGATGGACGCGGGCGATCTCGCCGAAGCGTTCATCGTCGCCCGCGTGTCGACGGGTGACGGCGTGACGGTGACGCGCACCGATTACCATAAATGCGGGCGATGCTGGCGACACCTGCCCGATGTCGCGCAGGATGGCGCGCTGTGTGGTCGCTGTGCGCGGGTCGTGGCCGATGCGTAACGTCGCGCGTGCCGGATTCGCGACCGCCGCGATCGTGCTGCTGCTCGATCAGCTGAGCAAGGTCGGGATCACCGACGGGCTCCGCCTGAACGACCTGACCGATGCGATCACGATCACGCCCTTCTTCAACCTACGCTTCGTCGCCAATCACGGCGTGTCGCTGGGGCTGCTCCACGCCGATACCGATGCGATGCGCTGGGCGCTGGTCGCGTTGACCGGGGCCATCGCGGCGGGCGTGGCGGTGTGGATCACGCGCGAACGCAACCGCGCCGACCAGATCGCGCTGGGCGCGATCCTGGGCGGGGCGATCGGCAATATCCTCGATCGTATCCGGCTGGGCTATGTCGTCGATTTCGCCGATTTGCATATCGGTGCGTGGCGGCCATTTCTGGTCTTCAATGTGGCCGATGCGGCGATTACACTGGGGGTGCTCGTGCTGCTTGTCCGCGCGCTCCTGATACGCGACAAGCACGACGACCTCACGGAGAATTCCCATGCGTAAGATTGTACCCGTCGCTCTTGGCCTGACCGCCGTCGCCCTGTTGTCGGGCTGCGGCAAGCGGGGATATGATCGGGCGCGCCCGGACGAATTCGCGGTCGCGCGGCAGGCGCCGCTGGTGATCCCACCCGATTTCGCGCTGGTCCCGCCGCAGCCGGGCGCAGCCCGCGTCCAGAGCTCGACCAGCCAGCAGCAGACGCTGGAGGCGCTGTTCGGCAGCAACACCGCGCGCAGCGCCGCCGAAAATGCGACGCTGGACCAGGCGGGCAGCGACGCGGCCGATCCCGGCATCCGCTCGTCGGTGGGCGATCCGTCGACGACCGTCGTCGACAAGGGCGCGACCACCCGCGACATCGTCGCCGCGCCGCAGGGCGATGGGCAGGACGTGCGGGTCGGCACCCAGTAAGGCGCGCGTCCAGCGGGGTCAGTGCGCGTCCCGCGGGGGGGTCAGCGGGACGTAACACGAAAAAAGGGGGGCGGCACTCGGGTGAGTGCCGCCCCCCTTTTTTCGTCAGTCGTTGTCGTCGATCAGAAGGCGGCGGTGACGCCGAAGACGACGCGACCCTTCGCGATGCTGCTGCCATCGGTCGATTCGCGGAAGTTCGGGGCGAGATAGGCCGATTCGGCCAGCCCGATATCGGTGCCGACGAAGGACACGTTGAGCGTCAGCTTCTTCAGGAAGGCGACATCGGCACCGACCGAATAATCGATATATTTGCCCGTCGGCGCCAGGCTGGTGCCGTTGGGGCCGAGACCCGGGTTGCCCTTCGAATAGCCGAAATGCCCCTTCAGCGTGACCGGCGTCTGCGGGATGCCGACCCCGACGTCACCGCTGAGGTAGAGATTGTCCCACCGGCGCGGGTTGGTCGGCGTGCCCGCGGCATAGGCGGCGCCGCTATTGTAGATCTTGCCGAGCGAGGTCTGGGTCGGCGCATAGGCCGCGCCGACGGTGACCGATGCCGGGCCGACCGTGCGCGAGGCGCGCGCGAACAGTTCGACGACGTCGCTTTCGGCAAAGCCGCCCGGATAGGTGTACCAGGTGATGCCGCCGTCCAGCGTCGTGCCGCCGAAATCATGCTTGTATCCGCCGATCGCGTCGAGTTCGAGATTGGCGCCGCCGAACGTGCCCCAACCGGCCAGGTTCGACGCGAACGTCCCGATGTAGAAGCCGCTTTCGTGCGCGATCGTCAGCGATGCCTGCAAGGCGGCATGCTTGTCGGTCTGCGACACGCCGCGCAGGCGATAATCGCTGACGACGGTCGCCGAACCGCTGACGGTGATCGCCGAGGGCGGATCGGTTTCGCTCTGCGCGAAGGCGGGAGCGGCGGCAGCGAGCATGACGCCGCCAAGGAGGAGAGTGGTGAAGCGCATCGTTTCCCTTTCGTATCGGAAGGCCGATGTCCCCGCCTGCACGCGAAGGTGATCGCATCTCCCGGCCATCGGCCAGTGCGCGATCTTCGCTTCGACCCCGTCGCCATGCCAGCCGTTGCTGCGTCGCACAAGACTATTATTGCGCCCGGTCGCGCGGATTGTGACTGAATGTTGCCCGATTGCCGCAGTCGGCGGCGGGTCAGGCGTCGCTCGGCGGGTCGTGGGGGGACAGGCTGGCGGGCGGGGGCGCCGCCGCGTTGCTGGGGACGCTGCGCAGCCGGACGTCCTGCTGCGGAAAGGGAATTTCGATGTTATGTTCCTTGAACATCCACCACAACCGGTTGAGCACGTCCGAGCGGACGTTGCCGACCCCGCTTTCGGGATCGCTGATCCACGCGAGGATCTCGTGGTCGACCGAATAATCGCCATAGCTGGTCAGCCAGACGTTCGGTTTCGGGCTGTCGAGCACGCGCGGGCTGTCGAGCGCGGCCTGGAGCATCAGTTTCTGGGCGACGCGCAGGTCCGATTCATACGCCACGCTGACCGGGATGCGGACGCGGACGTTGCGATCCGAATAGGACCAGTTCTCCACCTCCTGCGTCATCAGGTTTTCGTTCGGGATCAGATGTTCCTTGCCATCGCGCGTCACCACCGACACCGCGCGCACCCCGATCTTGTTGACCCACCCGAAACTGTCGCCGACGACGATGACGTCGCCGGGCTTGATCGACCGGTCCATCAACAGGATGATGCCCGCGATCAGGTTGCCGACCGTCTTCTGCAACCCGAACCCGACCGCCAGCCCCAGCGCGCCGCCGAACACGGCAAAGGCGGTGAGGTCGATGTTGAGCATGTCGATGCCGATGAAGAACGCCGCGACGATCACCCCGATCGACGCGAGTTTCTGCGCGAGCAGTTTCTGGGTCGGGTCGAACGCCCGCGATCGCGAAATCGAATGGGCGACGACCCGGTTGGCCAGCCGGACGATCGCGACCAGCGCGACCGCGGTGATCATGATCGTGATCAGCCAGAGCAGCGACAGCCGCCGCTTGCCGATATTGAACCCGACCAGGTCGAGCGTATGGGTGATCGCATCGAGCCCGCCGACCGATCGGCTGAACAGCGCGACGAAGATGATCGTCGCGACGATCCACGATATCCACCGGGTGATGCCCAGCCCGCGCAGCATCTGCTGGACGAACAACGCGCCCGCCGATCCCAGCGCCAGCCCGATCGGGACGCCCGCCAGCGGGCTCCACGAATAGGCGCTTTCGACCAGCGCCAGGATCAGCGCGGCAAGCCCGTGGCGGACCATCGACGTCATCCGTGGGCCCAGCCCTTCGCCATGGCTGGCGACATGCGCCTTCCACAGGTCGGTCAGCCGCTGGCCGATCATTCGGCTGGTCAGCAACCCCACGACCAGCGCCACCAGCACCAGCCCGCCCGCGATCGCGGTTTCGACCAGATCGTCCTGCGAGGGGACCGACAGGCCGTTACCGACGAACCATCCCGCGATGCTGTTCATCCCCGTACCGCGCGGTATGCGGCCAAGCCGCGATCGAGGTCCGCGATCAGATCGTCGGGATCCTCGAGCCCGATCTGGAGCCGGACGATCGGCCCCGCGTCGGCGCGCGTCGTGACGCTGCGATGGCGGGCGGGGTCGACGGGGATCGCGAGGCTTTCGAACCCGCCCCAGCTATAGCCGATCCCGAACAGCGCGAGCGTATCGATGAAGGCGGCGCGCGCGGCCTCGTCGCCGCCATCGAACACGAAGGAGAACAGCCCGCTCGCGCCCTTGAAGTCGCGGACGAAATGATCGTGGCCGGGGCAGGAGGGGAAGGCGGGGTGCAGGACGCGCGCGATTTCGGGGCGGGCATCGAGCCACGTCGCGATCCGCATCGCGCTGCGCTGATGCTGCGCCAGCCGCACCGCCATCGTCCGCAGCCCGCGGCTGGCGAGCCACGCGTCGTCGGGGCTGACGCAATGGCCGAGCTGATGACTGGTGTCGCGCAGCGCGGCGACATGATCGGGCCCGGCGGTGACCGATCCCATCATCACGTCCGAATGGCCGACGACATATTTGGTGCAGGCGAGGATCGTCAGGTCGATCCCGTGCGCCAGCGCCGGAAAGAACAGCGGCGTCGCCCAGGTATTGTCGAGCAGCGTGACCAGCCCGTGCGCCTTCGCCACCGCGACGATCGCGGGGATGTCCTGCACCTCGAACGTCAGGCTGCCGGGGCTTTCGAGAAAGATCGCGCGGGTCCGCTCCCCGATCAGGTCGGCGATGCCGGCCCCGATCAGCGGATCGTAGAAGCGCGTCGCGATGCCATAGCGTTTCAAGAGCGACAGCGTCAGCGACCGCGTCGGATCATAGGCGCTGTCGACCAGCAGCAGCTCGTCGCCCGGCGACAGGACGCTCATCAACGCGGTCGCGATCGCGGCGACGCCGGAGGGATAGAGCATCGTCCCCGCCGCGCCCGGTTCCAGCGAGGTCAGCGCATCGGCGAGCGACCATTGGGTCGGCGTGCCCTTGCGCCCGTAGAACAGCGCATGCGGGTCGGACAGGCTCGCGGCGGATCGCATCGTCGCGACATCGTCGTACAGGATCGTCGAGGCGCGCCAGACGGGGGGATTGACGATCCCCCTCCCGTTGCCGTCGTGCGTCCAGGCGGCACGACGACCGGCGGTGACGACGCGCGTGGCATCGCCGATCGGCCGGTCGTCGGGCGCGTCGTTCATGCGGCGCCGGTCGCCTTGGGCGTCGACCGGTCGGCACCCCATTCGGACCAGCTGCCGTCGTACAGCGCGGCATCCTTGCCGAGCAGGTGGAGCCCGAACGCCAGCACCGACCCGGTGACCCCCGATCCGCAGGTCGACACGACGGGCATGTCGAGATCGATGCCCGCATCGGTGAACACGGTTTTCAGCGCATCGCCCGTCTTCCACGTGCCATCGGCGTTGAACGCGCGATCATAGGGCAGGTTCTTCGACCCGGGGATGTGGCCCGCATGCGTCGCGGGGCGCGGATCGGGTTCCTCACCGGTGAAGCGTGCGGCGGAACGGGCGTCGACGACCTGTTCGGCGTTGCTGTCGACATTTGCCTTCATCTGGTCGAGCGTCCGCAGGCCCTTGTCGTCGGCCCAGACGGTGAAGTGGCGATGGCGCAGCTGTTCCTTGCCGGTCGCGACGTCGCGGCCCTCCGCCTGCCATTTGGCGAGCCCGCCGTCGAGGATCGCGACATCATGCGCGCCGAACGTGCGCAGCATCAGCCACGCGCGCGCCGCGGTGTGCCAGGGCGAGGTATCGTACAGGACGATGCGGCTGCCATCGCCCAGACCCAGCGACTGCATCCGGCTGGCGAATTTCTCCGCGGTCGGCATCATCATCGGGAGGTCGCTGTCGGTATCGCGCAATTCGGCGAGGTTCATGAACACCGCGCCGGGGATATGCGCCGCCTCATACTCCGCCGCCGCGTCGTGCCCGAGGCTCGGGTCGAGCAAAGTCGCATCGACGATGCGCAGGTCGTTCGCCTCCAGCTCGCCTGCCAGCCATTCGGTCGTCACCAACGCGTCCATGAATCATCCTCCTCGGGGTTTCCCCGCGTCCTAGCCAGCCGAACCGGCCCCGTCGAGGGATGTCGGGCCGGGGGGCGGCACGGGCGTCGATCGTCATCCCCCGTTTTCTTTGCTGCACCGCCGTTATAGAAGCGGCGGCATGACCCCAAAATTCCTCGGCCAATCCGCCCCGATGCCAGCATCGCCCGATGAAGCGGTGCTCGATTATGTTCCCAATCCGCGCGTCGGCACGACCTATCTGGTGCGGTTCGCGGTGCCCGAATTCACCTCGCTCTGCCCCGTCACCGGCCAGCCCGATTTCGCGCATCTGGTCATCGATTACGCACCCGCCGCGACGATCGTCGAATCGAAATCGCTGAAGCTGTTTCTCGGCAGCTTTCGCAATCATGCCGCGTTTCACGAGGATTGCACGGTCGGCATCGGCCAGCGGTTGTTCAGCGAAATGGCGCCGCAATGGCTGCGGATCGGGGGCTATTGGTATCCGCGTGGCGGCATCCCGATCGACGTGTTCTGGCAATCCGGCCCCCCGCCCGCCGACCTGTGGCTGCCCGATCAGGCCGTCCCGGGATATCGCGGGCGGGGGTGAGCCCGCGGACTTGATCCAGGTCAGGTCGAAAAAACCTGTTGCGCCGCAGCATCCTCGCAACCATCTTGTCGATTAACGGTTCGTTCAAGTGCGGACAAACGGCCCGGGTCGTTTTACGCACATTTCGAGGAACCCCCATGGCGAAACCGCAACTACCGGTAACGATCACTCATCTGGCGCTGATCGGCAATTTCCTGCCCCGGCAATGCGGTTTGGCTACCTTCACGACCGACGTCTATCAGGCGATGCGGGACCGGTTTCCCGATATCCAGGTCGACGTCTATGCGATGGACGATCATCCGGGGCGGTACGATTACCCCGCGGCGGTCGTCGGCGCGATCCCGCAGGACGATCTGTCGGCCTATGTCGATACCGCGCGCACGATCGAGGCGAGCGGCGCGCAGGCGATCTGGTTGCAGCATGAATATGGCATCTACGGCGGCGCGGCGGGCGACCATATCCTGACGTTGCTCGACCGGACGACGCTGCCGCTGATCGTGACGCTCCACACCGTGCTCGAAAAGCCGTCGGTGGACGAACGCCGCGTGCTCGAAGGGCTGCTGCGCCGCGCGTCGAAGATCGTCGTGATGGCCGAACGCGGTCGCGAGATACTGGCGCGCGTCTATGGCGCGAGCGGCAAGCAGGTCGTGATGATCCCGCACGGCGTTCCCGACCGGCCCTTCGTCGATCCCGAGACGCTCAAGGCGCAGTTCGGCTGGCAGGGGCGGGAGGTCGTGCTGACGTTCGGGCTGCTCGCGCCGGGCAAGGGGATCGAAACGATCATCGAGGCGCTGCCCGCCATCACCGCGACCCATCCGAACCTGTTGTACGTCGTGTTGGGCGCGACCCATCCCAATCTGGTCGCGCACGAGGGCGAGAAATATCGGGACGGGCTGAAGGCGCAGGCCGATCGGCTGGGCGTCGGCGACAATATCACCTTCGTCGATGCGTTCGTCGAACATAACGAACTGATCGACTATCTCCAGGCGTCGGATATCTACGCGACGCCCTATCTCAACCCCGCGCAGATCACGAGCGGGACGCTGTCCTATGCGGTCGGCGTGGGCAAGGCCGTGGTGTCGACCCCCTATGTCCACGCGACCGAGATCCTGGCCGACGGTCATGGCGTGCTGGTCCCGTTCCGCGACAGCGCCGCCTTCGCGCGCGAAATCGAGACGTTGCTGTCGAGCGCGCGCGATCGCAAGCGCCTGTCCGAACGCGCCTATCTGCGCGGGCGCACGATGATCTGGCCGCGCCTAGCCGAGGCGATGCTGGAACAGACCGCAGCCTCGGTCGCCGCCCAACCGCGCCGGATCGCGCATCCGGCGCCTGCGATGGCGATCCTCAACCCGGATATTTCCGCGGTCGAACGGATGAGCGATGCGACGGGCATGCTCCAGCATTCGATCTATTCGGTGCCCGATCGTCGCCATGGCTATTGTATCGACGACAATGCCCGGGCGCTGATGCTGATGAGCGCGGTGCCCGAACTGGACCCCGAACGCCGCGACAAATGGATGACGATCTACGCCTCGTTCGTCCAATATGCGTGGAACCCGGACAAGCGCCGGTTTCGCAACTTCATGAATTTCGATCGCACCTGGTGCGAGGACGTCGGGTCGGAGGATTCGAACGGTCGCGCGATCTGGGCGCTGGGCGTCACCGCGCGCGACGCGCATGACAAGAAGCATCGCGACTGGGCGATCGGCCTGTACGACGAAACCGCGAGCATGGCGCTCGACCTGGGGTCGTTGCGCGCGCAATCCTTCGCGATGCTGGGCGCGGCGGCGATGCTGGAGGCGCGGCCCGGCCACGACCTGTCGCTGTCGATCCTCAAACGTTTCCCCGACGACCAGCTGGCGTTGCTCGCGGAGGCGCGGCGGCCCGAATGGCAGTGGTTCGAAATCGTCCTCGCGTACGACAATGCGCGATTGCCGCAGGGGCTGATCCAGGCCGGCCAGGCACTCGGTCGCGCCGATCTGGTCGAATGCGGGCTGTCGACGCTCGCCTGGATCGTCGAGAAACAGACATCACCGCACGGCCGGTTCCGTGCGGTGGGGACCGAAACCTTCCACCGGCCCTATGCCGATCCGCTGAAGTTCGACCAGCAGCCGCTGGAGGCGCAGGCGACGGTCGATGCGTGTCTCGCCGCGCTCGCCGCGACGGGGGACGAGAAATGGGCGATCGAGGCCCGGCGCGCCTATGCCTGGTATCTGGGGGCGAACGATCTCGACCTGCCGCTCGCGACCGTCGCCGATGGCGGCTGTTTCGACGGGTTGATGCCGACCGGGCTCAATCGCAATCAGGGTGCCGAGTCGATTCTGGCGCTGCAATTGGCCAGTTGTGCGATTTCGGGGCTATCAAAGACGGTGCAAGGCGTGGCAGGGACATCGCGCGCCGTCGCTTGAGCGAAGTTAACGGCGTCCGGACTCGAGCGACGAAGCGGACCTGTTTGCGATGGATCAATTCACCCACCGCCTGAAATTGCATGCCGACCCATCGCGGGTCGTGGTTCGCCCGTTCCACATCGCCTGGGCCAGCAATGGCAGCGCGCCGAGCCGTACCGAACGGCTGGTCGGCGAGGTCATGCGGATGACGCAGGACGAGGCGCGCGACGAGCTGGAGGAAGTGCTCAAGGATTTCGAGGCGCGCCACTGGCAGACCCGCCGGGTGTTCATGACCCGCTACGACGAGATCGAGGATCTGCTGAACCTCGACGGGGCGGACATCGGCGATGTGAAACGCCAGCTGATCGGCGCCTATTTCTGTCACGAATACAGCTATGCCGCCGCGGCGCTGATGAACCCCAGCGCGGTGCCGCATTTCGACCAGTCGGGCATGCCCGCGGGATCGATGCGCATCCTGATGTCGCTACGCGCGGTGGGGGAGGGGCATATCTCCTCGGTCGCGTTTCGCGAGGGGATCATCACCGACCAGTCGCAGCTCAAACTGGCGACCGAACCGCCCTTCGCGACCGCGACCGATGTGATCGGGCGCAACGAGGACAGCGTGCCGACCGGCGCGGTGACCGTCCACCGGCATCGCGATTCGACGCTGTCGGGCACGGTGATCTTCCCGATCACCGAGGCGCAGTCGAAGGGGCTGGAGGATCTGCGCCTCGTCCAGTTCACGCATGACGACGGCAGCATCGAATGGATCGGCACCTATACCGCGTACAACGGGTCGGTGATCCAGTCCGAACTGATGCGGACGAAGGATTTCCGCGCGTTCGACCTGGTGCCGATGACCGGCGGCGCGGCGCGGAACAAGGGCATGGCGCTGTTCCCGCGCAAGGTCGCCGGGCAATATATGATGATCGGGCGGTCGGACGGCGAAAATCTGTTCCTGCTGAAATCCGACACGCTGACCCACTGGGAAGAGGGGGAGAAGATCCTGACCCCCGTCTATCCGTGGGAACTCGTCCAGATCGGCAATTGCGGGCCGCCGATCGAGCTCGACGAGGGCTGGCTGCTGCTGACCCACGGCGTCGGCGCGATGCGGAAATATTCGATCGGGGCGGTGCTGCTCGACAAGGACGATCCGTCGAAGATCCTGATGCGGACGCGCGAACCCATTCTCGCGGCGAAGAATCAGGACCGCGAGGGCTATGTCCCCAACGTCGTCTACAGCTGCGGCGCGATCAAGCACGGCGACCTGCTGTTCCTGCCCTATGGCATCGCGGACAGTTCGGTCGGCTTCGCCTTCGTCCCGATCAGCGAGATGCTCGCCGCGATGGAGTGAGCGACCGGCGGGCGTAGCCGCGCCGCCGCCCGCCCAGCCAGGCTATTGCGCGACGACCATCCGGCGCGTGTAGCGATAGAGCGCGGTGACGATCGCGAGGAAGGCGATCGTGCCGCCGATCAGCGCCGGGGTGGCGAAGCCGTCGCCGACCAGCGCCAGCGGCGCGTCGCTGCCCGACAGATAGACGATCACCGCAAAGCCGACGCCCCACAGGCTTTCGCCAACGATCATGCCGGTCGCGGTCAGCACCCCCATCCGGCGCGCATAGTCGGGATCGGGGCGGCGATCCGCCCAGCGATCGTAGAGCGCGCCGATGACCGCGCCGATCACGACGGGCAAGGTCACCGCCATCGGCAGATAGACGCCGAGCCCGATCCCGAGCGGAGGAAGGCGCAGCTTGCCCGCGCGCCCGAGCAGTTCGTCGACCAGGATCGCACCCGCGCCGATCAGCGCGCCGATCCCGATCATCCCCCAGTTGAGGTCGCCGCCGAGCACCCCCTTCGCCAGCGCGGAGATCAGCGCGGCCTGCGGCGCGGCGAGCGCGTTCGGCCCCGCGCCGGGTGCGCCCTGGAACCCCATCGTCGTGGCGAGGAGTTCGAGCACGGGGGGGACGATCAGGCTGCCGAAGATGACCCCGATGACCAGCGCGACCTGCTGTTTCCACGGGGTCGCGCCGACGAGCTGGCCGGTCTTGAGGTCCTGCAGATTATCGTTCGAGATCGTCGCGACGCCGAACACGATGCCCGTCACGATCAATGCATAGGCGACCAGCGCCTGCGTCGTTTCGGGGGGCGTGCCGCGCCCGAACAGCCCGACGAGCATCAGGCTGGCGGCGAGGACGGCGAGAATGCCGATCCCCGACACGGGGCTGTTCGACGCACCGATCAGGCCTGCCATATAGCCGCACACCGCCGCGACGACGAGGCCGATGACGAGCACGAAGACGAGCGCGCCCGCGATCAGCGGGATCGCCATCGGTTGCAGCGGCCCGCCCGCGATCTCCGCCCAACAGAGTGCTGCGATGGGCACAAGGATCACGAGGCTGACCGCGACGACGATCGTGATCGACAGGTCGCGCTCGCCGACCTCCAGCACCGCGCCGTCGCGCTTGGCGCTGCTAGCGGCGATCGAGGATTTGATCCCGGACAGGACCGGGCCGATGATCTTGAGCAACGTCCAGATCGCCGCGACGCCGATGACGCCCGCGCCCAGAAAGCGGACATCGGTGCGGAACACCCCGCCCGCCCAGGCCTCGACCCCGCTCGCCGCCAGCGCGGGGGCGTTGGCGGTCAGGATCGGCAGCGCGACCCACCAGCCGATGCCGACGCCCGCGAACATCGCGAGACCGACCGACAGCCCGACGAGATGCCCCGCGCCGATCAGCGCGAACGACAGCCCGCCCGAAATCCCGGTCGCGCCCGCCCCGACGCGGAAATATTGCGCGGCCTCGGCGACGACGATCTTCGTCTGGGTCAGGATCGCGAACCCCATCGAGGCGACCGCGTTGACCACGATCAGTTTCAGCCCGCGCCCGCTTTCGGCCTCACCCTCCCGACTGCCCGCGCCGACCTTGAGCACCTCGGCGGCGGCGCGCCCCTCGGGATAGGGCAGGTCGGTGTCGACGACGAGCGCGCGGCGCAGAGGGACCGAGAACATCACGCCCAGGATCCCGCCGGTCGCGGTGATCCCCGCGGTCATGACGTAGGGAAAACCCTGCCACCAGCCGATCATGACGAGCCCGGGCAGGACGAAGATGATCGCCGCCAACGTCCCCGCCGCCGACGCGACGGTCTGGACGATGTTGTTTTCGAGGATCGTCGCGCCGGGCAGATAGCGCAGCACCGCCATCGAGATGACCGCGGCGGGAATCGAGGTCGCGAAGGTCAGCCCGACCTTCAGCCCCAGATAGACGTTCGCCGCGGTGAACAGCAGCGTGATCAGCCCGCCCAGGATGATCCCGCGGACGGTCAGTTCGGCGATCGGATGCGGGGCGGAGGGCGCGGTAGGGGGCGCGGCGGGGGAGGTCGTCATGCGCGCCACGATGCCGGATTGCGGGCCGTCGCGATAGTCCCGCTCGACAGGCGGGGGCGCGCTCCGCTAACCGGCGGCGATGACAAGCACCGAACCGTTGCGCGTGGCGCTCGCTGGGCTGGGGACCGTCGGGGGCGGGGTGATCCGCCTGCTCGATGCGAACCGCGATCTGATCACCCGCCGCGCGGGCCGCGGTATCGAGGTCGTCGCGGTATCGGCGCGCGATCGCAGCAAGGATCGGGGCATCGACCTGTCGCGGTTCGACTGGGTCGACGATACCACCGCGCTGGCGACGCATGACCGCGCCGACGTCGTCGTCGAACTGATCGGCGGATCGGACGGCCCCGCGCTGACGCTGGCGCGCGCGACGATGACCGCGGGCAAGGGCTTCGTCACCGCGAACAAGGCGATGCTGGCGCATCACGGGCTCGAACTGGCCGGGGCGGCCGAGGCGGCGGGCGTGCCGCTGAAGTTCGAGGCCGCGGTCGCGGGCGGTATCCCGGTCGTGAAGGGGCTGCGCGAGGGTGCGGCGGCGAACGAGATTTCGCGGGTCTACGGCATCCTCAACGGCACGTGCAATTTCATCCTGTCGAAGATGGAAGCCGAAGGCCGCGATTTCGCCGACGTGCTGGCGGAGGCGCAGGCGCTGGGCTTCGCCGAGGCGGACCCGACGTTCGACATCGACGGGATCGATGCCGCCCATAAATTGTCGCTGCTCGCCAGCATCGCGTTCGGGACGACGCCCGCCTTCGCCGATGTCGATGCGCAGGGCATCCGCCAGGTGATCGCCGCCGACATCGCGGAGGCCGCGGCGCTGGGGTACCGGATCCGGCTGGTCGGGATGGCGGAGGCGGGCGCGCGGGGGCTGTTCCAGCGGGTGCATCCGCATCTGGTGCCGCTCGATCATCCGCTGGCGCATGTCACTGGTTCGACCAATGCGGTCGTGGCGGAGGGCAATTTCGTCGGCCGCCTATTGTTCCAGGGCGCGGGTGCGGGCGATGGCCCGACCGCCAGTGCGGTGGTCGCCGATCTGATCGACATCGCGCGCGGCGAATATGGCGCGTCCTTCGCCATGCCCGCGCATGAACTGATCCCGGCGCCCAAGGCCGATAGCGGCGAACGGCGCGGGCGCGCTTATCTGCGCTTCACCGTGCAGGACAAGGTCGGGGTGCTGGCGGAGATCGCCGCCGCGATGCGCGACGCCGGCGTGTCGATCGAAAGCCTGATCCAGCGCGGCGAGGCGGCCGATGGCGGCGTGATGATCGCGATCGTCACTCATGAGGGGCCGGAACGGTCGGTGGAGCAGGCGCTGGAGCGGCTGCGCGGGAGCCAGAGCCTCGTCGGCCAGCCGCTGCTGATGCATATTCTGGGATGATATGGATTCCTCCCCTGGAAGGGGAGGGGGACCAGCGAAGCTGGTGGAGGGGTGTCACCGCTGGCCGTGATACCCCTCCGTCAGTCCTACGGACTGCCACCTCCCCTTGCAGGGGAGGAATAGGTTTTGGCTTACTTCTTGATCAACCCGATCTCGACCAGCCGCTCGTACAGATAGTC
>Ga0206130_10001496_pt1 | contig 34064 bp, 26 predicted proteins | sample Helgoland_Spring_9_FD_148637 | JGI IMG/M metagenome (GOLD analysis project Ga0206130, IMG submission 148637) | Pelagic subsurface seawater microbial communities from Kabeltonne, Helgoland, North Sea - Helgoland_Spring_Bloom_20160512_1 | ecosystem: Environmental > Aquatic > Marine > Epipelagic ...
TTTTTTTTTAAAAAAAAATTTTTTTTTTTTTTTTTTTTTTTTATTTATAATAAATATTTAAAAATATATTATGTTATTTATAAAATGTTAATTGGAATAACTGTGAGTACAAATTTTGATGACATTTTAAAAATAACTATAGAAGAAAATCTTAAATTTTTTGATCATTGGTATATTATCACTAATCCTGAAGATCTTAAAACAATTGATTTAATAAAAAATATTGATAAAATAACTATATTATATTTTGATTTTAAGGGAGGGGGGACAGCTTTTAATAAAGGGGGTGCCATTAAATATGCTCAAAATATTATCTACGAAAAATATAATAAATGTTTAATTTTGATATTGGACACAGACATAATATTACCTTGTTATTTTAAACAAATTATAGAAAAAGAATTATTTGAAATTAATAAATTATACGGAAGTATGTTAAGATTAGATTTTGAATCATTAGAAAATTATAAAACTAAAAATACTTATGATTTATACCATAATTCACTAAAATATTGTGGATATTTTCAAATGTATTATATAGATAAAGAAAATCCTAATTGTAATTTTTATACATACGAAAACAGTTATCATTGTGGTGTTTGTGATGATTCTTTTAAAGCTAATTTCAATCAAAGACAGATTTTAGAAATTACTGTTTATCATTTAGGAAAATTAAATTCACATTGGTTAGGTAGAACAGATAAAAATGATTTTTTATTTGATATTAAAGAATAATTAAATAATTAGTTTTAATACAATTTACTAATGATAAATTTAATTAATGATATAAAATTTCCTACAATTTATGATAATGATTTCAGATTAGCTACATTTAAACCTATATCTAATAATGTTTTTAATATTAATTATGTTATTGTTATATATAAAAATATAAATGAAAATGATACAATACCATTAAGAATTCATTCTCAATGTAAAACAGGAGAATCATTTAAATCGTTGCGATGTGATTGTAATGAACAACTAGAAAATATGTTAAAATTTATTAACAGTATGAATAAAGGTATGATTATATATTTACCACAAGAAGGTAGAGGAATAGGAATTTTAGATAAAATTAAAGCCTATGATCAACAGGATAAGTATAATTGTGATACATTTCAAGCTAATAAAAATTTAAATTTGGAGATAGATTATAGAAAGTATGATATATGTAATGAAATACTAATTTTTTTTAAAATAAAAAATGTAGTTTTATTTACTAACAATAAATCAAAATTTAAAACTATTAAAGAAAAATATCCTATGACAAAAAGAATTGGAACATTATCAACATATAATGATTATAATAAAAAATATTTGGATTCAAAAAAAAATAATGAAAACTATATTTATTAATTCTTTTTATTAATAATTATTAGTCCTAATATAATTATTAACCCTCCAATAATTTTATTTATATTTAGTGTTTCATGAAATATAAAATATCCAACAATTATTGTTAATAAAATAACTAATGGTTGAATTTGTGATATAATATAACTTGCATCATTCTCTTTTAATAATTTTATTAATAATAATGAGGATATAACTGTAATAATAGCTCCAATAACACTATAAGCTAATTCTTTACGATCAATCTTTTTTAAACAATTAATATCACACTCATTTTTGTATAATAAATACAAAAAATAACAAATAATTAATATACTACATAAAAAATGATTGAAAAACATAAATTCCTGTGATGATAATTTAGTAGCACCTTTTTTTTTAAAGAATGGATTAACTGTCCAACATATTACTATTAAAAAAAGTAATAAATATGTATTATTCATTATATAATATATATATTTATTTTACTTTATGATTAATATAAAATAAATTTAAATTATATAAATCTTATGTAAATAAATATACAATATTCGAATTAATTTTTAAAAGCATAGCAAGTGTTAATACAGTAAATTACTGTAAAATACTGTAAATACTGTAAAATACTGTAAAATACTGTAAAATACTGTAAAATACTGTAAAATACTGTAAAATACTTTAAAATACTGTAAAATACAGTAAAATACAGAAATTAGTAAAAAAGATCAAATAAAATAATAAATATTATGATATAAATAATATTTAATTATTTTAAAAAATTTAAATAATAAAAATATTGATTATTATTATATTTGTTTAAAATTCTCGAAATTTAAAATTTAATATTATTAAAAATTTTAATTTTATGATTTAAAATAATTATAGTTACGGTGTTAAAATTAATTAATAATAAAAAAAATATTTAATAGTTTATTTTTCCCGAAAATAGTAAAATTAATTCTGAGTATAGGATATAATAATAAATGTACGGAGCTGGAGATGAATCTAGAATTGTAAGAGGACGTAGAGTTCTCGCCAACGGAGCTGTCGCTGGATACGTTATTGCTGACGGAAAAGAAAAATGGAGAATCGTAACTGGAGCCAGCAAAACATACTTAGATGGTGTTAGACGTAGAGCTGGATCCCCACACAAAGCCCTCAGCCCAAAAGCTGCTCAATTAGCTTTCAACAGACATTATGGCCCAAGAGGTCTTAAACATTACAAGAGCCCAAGAGGACAAAAGGCCGCCAGAACCTATGATCTTAACCACACCAAAAACGTAGTTGGTGACATCAGATACAGAAGATCCCCCCACAGATTTGACTACCAAGGTGTAGACACTGGTGCTAAAGTAAGAGCCGCTAGATCAGAACGCCAAAGACTCAATGATGCTAGATTAAGAGCTAGCCCAGTAAGACGTGGTAGAAAAGTTAAACAAGACGGTGGATATTTCTGGTAAATTAATAAATTAATTTTTACAATAATTAATATAAATACTGAAATTTATATAAATTAATTATCTTGGAAAATATTATCAATAAGATTAGTAGCAACCTTTATACCCAATTTTCTTTTTTTATCTTCTTTAATAGATTCTAAATTTTTTATAATATCAATTTTTTCATTATAATTATAATTAGTTAAATCTTGTATTAGAGAAACTAAAGTAGGATATTTTTCAATAATTGTATCAGCATATTTAGAAGATATATTAGGAATTGTACATAATTGCATTTTATATACTATTTTGGGAGTAATATTATTTATTTTTTTATGATTAATAGTAGTAAGTAAATTTTTAGTATAATTTTCAATTTCATCTTCATTTTCATTTTTAATATCATTATTTTCAATAAAATTCATTCCATGTTTTTCTATTTTTTTGGCAATATTTTCTAAAAAATCTATAGTATGTTCATAAGAATAACTTATAAATATATTAAAATTATCTCTTAAATATAAATTGAATAGTGTAGAATAAATAGTATATTTGTTTACTTTATTAAATTTAATAGATTTATTTTCACACATTAAATCACCTTCTATTAGATATAAAATATTTTTTTTATTGTATGTGTTTAATAATCTTGTTTTTTGTTCTCTATATCTACCATCCTTAATAGAAGAAGCAAGATCTTCTATAGTTTTTCTTTCAATAATTAAGATAGGTTGATTATTATATTTAAAAAGATAATCGCCTAGATCAAGATTTTGAAAAGTAACCCATTCATAATTATTTTGATTTTTTTTTTCAATAAAATAATTTTTAATAGTTTCTCTATTATCAATTATAAGTTCCATTATTATTTAAAATAATAGTTTATTTCTTTAAATATTAATTAGTTATCAATTTCTGGTTCTTTGAATTCAGGTTGATCAGTATCAATATTCCATATTCCATTACTATCAATTTTTGTAATAAAATTATAAACATTATCTTCTGGACAACCAATAAGTTTTTGCATATATAATTTTCCGATAATCTGCAATTGATTAGGTGAAGGATTATAAATTTTATGATTTTTTTTATCGATCCATAATAAATTACCATTCCATAGTTTAGAATATATAGGAATATCATTTTTTTTAATTATATCAGCATATTCTCTATTTTTATTAATATTTTCAAATTTTTTAATTTTTCGTATTATAATTTTAATATAAAGATTATATAATAATTGGAAATTACTATTACGTGGAGAGATTATTAAGTTAAAATTTTCAATATCTTCAATAACTTCTGTTATTTCATTAGTTTGTATTGCGTTTGATACATTTTGTTCAATATTTTCATCAATATCATTTTGTAAATTAATAATTTCTGTTGTATTGGAGGATTCATTTTGTAAATTAATAGTTTCAGTTGTATTGGAGGATTCATTTTGTAAATTAGTAGTTGGAGTTGTATAAGAGAATTCATTTTGTAAATTAATAGTGTCACTTGTATTAGAAGATTCATTTTCTAAATCTAGTATTTCAGTTGTAATAAAGGATTCATTCAGTAAATTAATAGTTTCAAGTGTATTAGAATATTCATTTTCTAAATCTAGCATTTCAGTTGTATTAAAGGATTCATTTTGTAAATCTAAAATTTCATTTGTATTAAAGGAATCATTTTGTAAATTAATAATTTCATTGGTATTAGAAAATTGATTTTCCATTACTGTATTTTCTTCAAAATTAATGGCAGGTATATCAAAGAATTCTCCAAGAAGATGTGTATTAGTTTCAATAGAAGTTGTATTCATATTAGGGGATAATTTATAATTATTTTTAAATAAATCAAATGTTTTAAAAATTTTATTATTATATATTTTTTTTTTAAAATTTTTCTTTTTTTTTATGATAGATTTAGATTTATTATTAGCGTTAAAAATAAATACTTGTGTATTTGGTGATTTTTTTTTTTCTTTTATAAAGTCAATATCCTTTGATTGAGAGTTATTAATTGGATCAGTAAATACAAATGATTTTTTAGAAATTTTAATATGTTTTATAGGATGTTTATATGATGGTTCTAAATTAAAATTTTTAGAAAATTTTAATATCATTTCATTTGATTTAATTGAAATATCACTATTATTTGATTCATAAATATAGTGTATAATAATCGATTGAATAATACTTCTTAAATTTGATAATTCATTTAAACATTTCCAACATGCTATTTTTTTAATATTACATTTTTTATACCATTCTGTTAGTAAGTTTAACCAATCATTATCGTTTAATTCAATAACATATTGACTGGAAGATTTATATAAAAAATAATTTCGATGATTTTCAAGTAATTTGTCAATATTATAAGATGAACTTTTAAATAGATGCAATTCTAATGGTAAATCAAATTTTGTCAGGTGTGAAAAAATAAATATTATCTGAGAAATAGTAAATTCAGTTCCTATATATGGATGTATAGGTATACTAGGATCTGGAATTCCATAATATTGATTTAAAAGAGAAGTTTGAAATAATTTAATAATTTCATATACATTAAATCTATAAAATTGTTTTTTATTTGGTGTAGATAAATCAATATAATAATTAAATTTTGTATAATTCTGACAAGTTTCTATATTAATATCGGTCAAATTAAGTAGTTTATTATTTACAGAATCTTTACTTTTTTTATAGTTTTTATATCTTATTTTTATTTTTTCGATAATCCTTTTCAATACTAAATTAGAATAATACGTATTAAAAATATATTTTTTATCATCTATTGTTAAAAATGGAGAAGTATTAATTTGATCGAAAATAATATGTATCTGTGTAAAATTATAAGTATTATAATGAAAATTTATAGAATCAATCCAATAATTTAAGATATAATGTTGTTTTTCAAACGTTTTAAATTTATAAAAATTTTTTTTAATATCTAATTGATTCATGGAATAAATGTTTATTATTAGATAAATCTTTAAATAATATTAATGAAGGGTATCTAGTTAAACTTATGATAAAAATTTGATTAATATTTAAACATTATATAATTAATAAATAAAATTATGTCACAAGAAGATAATTCATCACATGATAGTCATTTATCTTATAATATTGAGGACGATGAAAAAATAATGAAAATTTCACCATGGAATGAAAATAATAGACTATTAACAACAGACGATGTGTATCAAATTTTCGAAAAGTGTGGATTTAAAAATGTAAAAGAAATAATTAAGATAAATGATCTAAATTTGTATCAAACAGCATTTGTACATAGTTCTTATGTTTTAAAAAAAGATAAAGATTATGAACAATTATTAAAGGGATCAACAGAAAAAAAAATAGAATTTAGTGATAAACCTAAAAATACTTTAGATTTATTTGAAAAAGACTATGAAGATATGGAATTTTTAGGAGATAGATGTTTAGATTTGTCTGTAGCATATTATCTTTATAGGATGTATCCAGATACAGACCAAGGTTTTAAAACAAAAATGAAAACTAAAATTGTAAAAAAAGAAAGTTTAGCAAAATTTGCAGAATTTCTAGGTTTTTCAAATTTATTAATTGTTTCTAAACATGTAGAAGAGAAAACAACTCAAGGAAGACAAAATCCAAGAATATTAGAAGATGTAATGGAAGCTTTTATTTGTGCAATATTTCTGGATCAAAATTTAAATACAGATTATTATTCGGAGAAAATGAAAGAATTAGATAGATTTAGATTAAGTGGTCCAGGTTGGGAAATAGTTAATTGTTTTATAGAAAATTTATTAGAGCAATGTATTGATTTTGAATCATTAGTATTAACTGAAGAAAATTATAAAGAAATATTATTACAATACTACCAAAAAGAGTTTAGAATTACTCCAAAGTATTTAGAATTAAAGATTATTGGACCACCTCATAAAAGAATATTTACAATGGGAGTATTAGATAAAAATGGTGAAATTGTTGGAAGAGGAGTTGCCAAATCAAAGAAAGAAGCAGAACAAAAAGCTTCACAAGACGCTTTAAAATATTATGGAGAAGAGATAGATGAGATTAGTAGTTCATCAGATATAGAATAAAAAAAAATAGAATAAGTAATTTATTTTTTTGATAATTTCTTAATATATAATAAATATGGATCCTGAAAAAAAAAAAATACAAAAAAAGATGCCAAAAAAACCTTTACAATTAGAAAAGAAAGTTATAACAGCATCTATTTCTGATGAAAAAAAAGTTTCCACATCAGAAGAAGAGAATGGAAAAGAATTAGACTGGGATAAACCAGTTTCACTAAAAAAAGAGTCTTCAATCAAAGTAGATACATCACATGATTCTAGTATAGCAATAGATGAACAATTAAAAGAAGCTAACAATCTAGAAGCAGTTATAGAATTAAATACCAGTTCTAGTTCAATTCAAAAATCCTCAGACACTACTGTTTCTGAGACAATAAGCTCAACTATAGTAAAAAAACCCACTGACACTGTTGTTTCCGACACAACAAGCTCAAAGATAGAAAAAAAAAAACCAATACTATTAAAATCTACTGTAAAAGCAGTTCAGAAAAAGAAACAAGAACTAAGAGATAAGGAAGATAAAGATTTCACAGACAGTTTAAAGAAATTAAATGATTTTTTTTCTACTTATCCAAATTTAAAATTAAAAGATGATAGTTTTGAGGATAGAATAACAATGGAAAATTGGATATTATCCGATCGAAATAAATTACCAGAATTTTTAACAATAGATTTTTCTGAACAAGTGACAGAAAATATTAGAAGACAGATAAAAATATGGGATAAATCTTCGAATAAGTGGAAATCTAATGATGTATTTAGACATCAAAAATTTGTTTCAGATTATCTAAGTAGTAATTCACCTTATAGAGGTTTACTATTATATCATGGTTTAGGATCAGGTAAGAGTGGAGCAAGTATTATGATAGCAGAAGGAATTTTAGATAAAGAAGTGGTAGTTTTATTACCAAAATCATTAAGAAGCAATTATGAAGATGAAATAACAAAATTTGGAAATATAGGTTATAGAGTAGATAATTATTGGCGATATGTTGAAGTAATTCTACATAGTAATGAAGAAAAAAATCAAGACATTTATGATATTTTTAAAAGAAGAGGAATAAATCAAAGAACATTACGTGAAATTTTAAAAAAAAATAAAAATAATAGAATATGGTTTCCAGATAATGAAGAACTTAATCCTCCAAATTTCAACGAAACATCTTTGGGTACAGTTTTTATGAATGAAATAAGAGATCAATGTAAAATAATGGTGGATGAAAAATATAAATTTATTCATTATAATATGGGTTCATTTATGTTAACTCATATTCTTGAAAATTTTTATAATAAAGCAGATCAAGAAAAAATAAAAGTAAGTACAGGTCTAGGTTATATTACAAATAGTGATATTAATAAAAAAAAAAAGAATAGATATAAAATTTTAGACGCGATCTATGATCCAAAAAATAATTTACCAGGTCCTTTTGATAATAAAGTTATTGTAATAGATGAAGTACATAATTTGGTTTCTATGATGGCTGGTAGTGGTGTAAATGGACCGATTTTATATGAAATGTTAATGAGAGCAAAAAATTGTAGAATAATTTTTTTATCAGGTACACCTTGCATAAATTATCCAATTGAATTAGGTTTATTATTTAATATGTTAAGAGGATATACAATTAGTTATAAAATAAAAATTAAAGGAGGAATAATTAATGAAGATATTGTAAAAAAAACTTTAGAAAAAAGTCTTTTAGTTAATAGAGTAGAAATAGACAAAAAAAATTCAACAATCATAGTATCAAGAAATCCAGAAGGTTTCATTAGTAATTATGAAAATGATGAATACAAAGGTGTAAAAAAAGTAGATAATTTACCATATAATGAAAGTTTGTCAACTAAAATGAATGATGATGAATTTTTAGAAGAATTATATAATCAATTAGATACTAAAAAAATTATATCTAGAGACATTATAGACTATACTAAGACACAAAAACAATATTCTAGTATATTCCCAGATTATTTAGTACAAGATCCAAGTCGTAATTCATTTTTAGGCCCTATGGGCGTAGACCCAAAAAGTAGAGAAAGTATAGAAGAATTATTTAACGATCTTTATATAGGAAAAGAAGAAAAAAAATCAACAATGTTTAAAAAAAATATTATAGGTCTTATATCCTTTTATAATGAAGTAAGTGGAAAAACGAGTGAAGAAGATTTATATCCCGGATGCGATGTATTTCCAGAAATAATACCCAAATTAGAAGGAGCGGAAAAAGACTATTTAGTTCCCAATATAATGCCTGAAATAATGAAATCTGAAACAGGTGATATAGAATTATCAGACTATCAATTTTTGGTATATCAAGAATTAAGAGGAATAGAAAGAAAATTAGAAGAAGCTCAAAAAAAGAAAGGAAAAAAATCAGATAGTGGCCCTGGATTACAACAACAAATTAGTTCTGAAATTGAAAATAAAACAACAAACTTATTCAGAGTTTTTTCAAGACAAACAGCTTTATTTACATTTCCTCCTAATATTAATAGACCAAGAATTAGACAATTTAAAAATAAAGATCAAATAAAAAGAGATAAAGAACAAAAACTTCTAAAAGCAAGAGAATTGTATCCTGAAAATAAAAAAGAAATGAAAAAAACATTAATAAATTTATTTTGTAATTTAGAAAATAATGAATTAGATACTATAAATGAAAAAAAAAAAATTTTGATAGATCAATTTTTACAAGATATGTCAAATACAGCAGAACAAGGGGAAACTTTTGAAGAATTATCAAATGAAATAGGTGAAGCTCAAATGTTAAGAGAAGTCTTAAGTTCTGATTCAGAAAAAAAATTAATCTGGAATGCTAAAGATAATTATGATAAAGTTGATATAATTATAGATTATTTATGTGAATTAGAAAAAACAAAAACAAGTGATGAATTTGATGATGGAGAAACCGATAACTTACTCGATGAGGATTTAACATACGAAACAGCATGTATGGAAGCTATTTCAAAATTAACTATTGAAAATTTAACATGTAAATCTGAAAATAATCAATCTTATTATAGTTTAGAAATTTTATCACCAAAATTAGTACAATTATTGAGAAATATTGATAATTCTCCAGGTTTAATTTTTTGTTATTCACAATTTCGCTCAGTAGAAGGTATAGGAATATTAAAAAGAATACTTGATTTTAATGGATATAGTGAAATGAAAATATCTTTAAAAGATAATGAACCTATTAAAGATGAAAATAAAAGTATAGGTAATAAAGTTAGATATCCTATAGATGAAAATGTATGGAAAACTGGAACAATATCAGCATCAGATGGTGAAATATTTAAATTAAAAGAAACAGGTGAGAAAGAATGGAACTCCAATGAAATATATAGATGTTTTTATGCACTTTGGTCTGGCACTGAATCTAGTGAACAAAAAGCTAAAGCAAAAGAAATTTTTAATAGATCTAGTAATAAATTTGGTCAAGAATGTTTAATATTATTAGCAACATCTGCTGGAGCAGAAGGTATCAGCTTAAAAAGTGTGAGACAGGTACATATTTGTGAACCCTATTGGAATAATGTTAAATTAAAGCAAGTAATAGGACGAGCAAGAAGACATAAATCACATATAGAACTACCTCCCGATCAACAAAATGTAACAGTTTATCAATATATTAGTAAATTTAGTCAAGATCAATTACAAGGAGATTGGACTATTCCATTAGATGGTTTAAAAGCAGCATTAAAAGATAGTGACAATTATTCGCTAGAATTAAAGGATACAATTTTAGAATCAGAAGAAACAGATGATGAATTTAAAGCTAATCCAATATTTATAGAATTTGCAAAAGATATTTCTAATACAATAGAAATAGAAGATCATGGTGTAACATCAGATCAGGTACTTTCTAGCATAGCAATTGGTAAATCATTAATTATAAATAACTTTCTGAAATTATTAAAAGAATCAGCAATAGATTGTATTTTTAATAAAGAAGAAAATTTAATGTCTAATCCAGACTTAGACAAATTGATATGTTTAAGTGATATAAGTGTTGGAGAAATAGATTTTAATTATAATTTGAATCTACAAAATAATGTTGAAACAGTAAATAAAGATATTTATCGAACAGAAACTTTGAATGTTTTTATTAAAACAATTAAATTTGATGATGGTTATAATTTCAAAATTATATTTTTTATGCCACAAGAATTTGCAAATTTAAATGAATATTTTAGAAAAAATCCTAAAAATATAGTAAGAATTTATAATTTTTATCAATACTATAATATTGATTTTTATAACCCACAAACTCAACTTAAAAATAAAAATGAAATTGGTCAAATTATACTAGCAGAAGACAAAACTGAACCAAATATTATATGGAATAAAAAATTTTTAGAAGACGATAGATTGAAACAACATTATAAAAGTATACAAAAAATGATAGATGAAAAAGATCTATTTTTTAAGAGTAATCTTAATTTAACAGATTCTGAACTATATAATTGGAAAAATAGAATAGAAAAAGAATTTATGATTTATTTAGAAGATCTCAAAAAAAAAAATGAAGAAAAATCTAAATTAATAATTGATAAAGAAAAATCTAAATGGTTTTGCACTTATTGTCATAAAGTAAAAAAATTACCTGAAGAAAATTGTTATGTAGATGATACTTTTTTAATATGTCCTAATTGTAATAAATTTACAAAAGAAAAAGCCATGAAAACTATAGTCGCCAAACAAAAATTAATGCAGTCAAAATAATTTATTAAACATTATTTTCCTAGAAAAAATATAATTTTTTTATTATTTTTAAATAAAAAAAAAATTACTATAGACTATTTTCTTCAGTTTCAATATCTAGAATTAAAGAATGTTGTAAATTTGTGTTTATAAGATATCCTGATACATTTATCATATTTTCATCTAGTGGTTTTCCTGTTATATAATCATAACCCTTAGTAGAAATTAAATTTATATCTGATCCAAATAATGAATATGTTCCATTATTTTCATTTAATGTTCTTTTATTTTGTATTAATATTCTATTTATCATTCTATGATTATTGTCACCATGTGCCTGTATCATAGTATTATCTAGTGGATTGGTTTTAAGTATCAAATCTGTTTTATTTAATCCACTATCATGCATATTATACCAATATAAATCATTATCAAATCTAATTACATAAGAATCATTTTCTAAAAAATTTGTTATCTCTGCTTGTTTGGAAGAATTTAGTCTAGTTTCATTCGACTGAAATTTTAAATTTTTTATAATTATCTTATCTCCATTTTTAAAATTAGATTCATGAATATATTTATTTAATTCCAGAATTATAAATTCATATTCACAAAGCAATGAACTATCATTAGGACCAACCAGTGAGTGAGAATTATATGTTGTACCATTCCAACCTAATTTTGTTACGAATAGATCATCTTTTGCATCTGATATTGTAGTTCCATCTGGTTTTAACAATTCTATTGTTAGTTTATTAATCTCTGATAATGTATTATTATTATAAGATACACAGTCACCGTCATCGTTTTTATAATAAATCCATCCACGATCATTCTTATATTTAAATTCCTTATCATAAAAGGGTTTAGCGAACAAATTTTTATTGAAATTATTAGTATATTGTATATTTGAATTAAATTCTTCAATATGAATCAATATATATGGTAAATTTTTAGTCCCTATATTTAAATCTACATAAGAAGGTGTTTTTACATCATTGGGTGTTATATTATTTCCTTTAGTATTTTTTTTATCTTCATTATACTTAGATATAGTGTCAGACATCCTATTAGTCACTACACAACTAGATGAAATATTCTCATCATTTGGTATAATTACTCTTTTTAAAGTTATTTTTCTAATATTTTTTATAGTTTTATCAATATTTATTGCTTGCGTACCTCCTTTTACGAGAGATAAGAAATAATCTTTCTGTTCACCTTTAGGATTACTGGGATTATATTTATTATAATGAATTCCATTCCAAGTAAAACCATTCTGATCATTTAACGTCATTTCACCCTTGAGCATTTTTAGTTTATCATCAGGATTATTAATATTCAGTGGTAAATATTTATTATTTTGATAAATAGGTATTTTAATAGTAGTATCAGGATTAGACGAAAAATTAACAGTATATTTATATCTATTAGTATATGGTGATTCAAAATTATTAAATACTCCATTTTTTTCGAGTACTTCACCATACCATTGTCTATCTAAACTATTAATTATTAAACTATAATTTTTCTTTATTGTTTTTTGTTTTGTTTTATCTTCTTTTTCATTGGATATTAATAATTCATTATTAGAATTATTAAACTTTGGTATGTTTTCCTTAAATAATTCATTGATAGAATTATTGACCATAGGTATGTTTTCCTTAAATAATTCATTAATAGAATTATTTACCATTGGTATGTTTTGTTTTTGTTTAAATGATTCAATATTATTATCAGAATTATTTATCAATTCATTTATAGGTGTACTTTGGTTATCTTTGTTATAATATTCTAACTCAGATTTTTTTTTGTCTATTTCAATATTATTTTGAAATTCATTTAGACGGTCTTGTACAGAGGTATTTTCAAATTTTTCTTTTAAATTTGTAATACTATCATTATTCATAATTAAACCAAATTGTGAATCTAAATCAGTTTTGTTATTTTCATTAATACTTGGTAATAAATTATTTTCTATATCTAAATTTATATCACTTTTTGAATTTACTGATTTTCTATTTAAAGTCCAAGCATTATTTTTAGGATTTTCGTCATTATTCGCATTTTCAGAAAATTCTTTTTCTCTTATTCTACTAATATTTTCAAATTTTTTTTTTATATCAATGTCTTGTTCCTCATATTCATCCGTAAATTTCGGTGTAATATCAGATGTTGAATTTGTTAAAGAAGATCTTGCGGTTTGTAATTCTTCATATTTTTTATTAACATCATCTTGTTCTAATACAAAAGATGGTTGAGGTCTATTATCTAATTTATTCTCTGATTTTATATTTCTATTCATTCTATTTCTATCAATAGAATTAATTTGTAATTTTTTATTATTTATTTTAGTTTGTTCCGGTTTTTTTTCAAATATATTCATTTTAATATTATTTTCTTGATTACTATTTTTTTGATTTTCAAAATAATTTATAGAAATATTTACTACTTTTTTACTTAAAACCTTACTAATATCTTTATTATCTAAACCCTTAAAGTTTATTCCTAAACTATCTTTTTGTGAATAAACAGATTTCATTATTTTTACTATATGATTATTATAATTATCATCATTTGATATATCAATACCTAATTTATTATACAAAATCTCTCCTATATAATTATATATCGAATTATAATTATTTTTTGAAAAATAAATTTGTTCCATTAAATTATATTTATAAATAAAATTTAAATAATAACTTACAGTTATTATTATTATTTAAATATATCTAATAATATTATAAAAAAATATATAATGCATTCACTAGATAATTTTTTTTCTAAATCATCTTTACCAATCGAAAAAAATATTGATGAAAATGATAAATTAACTGCTATACTTGTAGTTGATTCTAGAAATCGTGATAAATTTAAATTTCCAAATTCAAATAAATATACTTATCATTTAAGTGAAGAATTTAAAAGAGTTTATGAAATAGAATTACTACATACAATGGTTCCTAAATCTCAATATTTAATTAATGATTATAATAATACTTTATATATTAATCTAGAAAATAATAATTTTACTATATATATTCCTAAAGGTAATTATTCGCAAATTGATGATTCTAATATTACTATACCTCCACCTAATACCTCTATTAGTTCATTTATATCAAAAAATTTAGATTATGTTATTAATAATGTTTTTAAAAACACTATAGGTAATAATATATCATGTTTATATGATCATAATACTAATAAATATTTTTTTTATTATGCCCCTAATACAGGGAATGCTTTATCAAGGTCATTTATATCCGATTTTAAGATTGATTTCAAAGGCTTAAAAGATATAATTTCTAACACAGAAAATGGTAAACAATATATATTAGAAGAAACTCAATTGTATAAAAATAATTCTATAGGGCCTATTTTAGGTTTTAATCCTCATAAATATAGTAATACTGATGAAAGTTGTGTAAATTTTGTTTTTAGTAAAATAAATTCATCTGCTACAATGACTTTTAATATAAATAATGAACCTTTATTTAATAAATTATTATATACTATTACTAATAACAATCCAGTTTTATCAAGATTAATGATATCTCAAAATAGAAATTTTAGTTCTAATATTGACTTAATTAGTTTTAATATTGATACACAGTTTGGTACCAATCCTTTCACATATCAAAATATATATAATTATACAACAACATCAGGTAATATGAATAATGATATTTGGAAATTAAAAGGTATTAATAAGGATACTAAACAAATTATAATTGAAACAGATAATTATTCTATGGCCAATGGAGGGTTCGCTAATGCAAATGCGAATACCATATTTTTAAGATTTAGTTATATAGTATCTGACAATATTGCTAATTTAGAAGGAGAACCTTATGCTTTATTACAAATTGATGAAATGAATAGATTAGATTCAAAAAGTAGTGTAATTCAAAATTCATATGAGATTATAACTTTTACAAATAATCAACAAGTATATGATCATAGTAAATCATTTGGTAATGTAAAAACCTTCAATCCTCCTTTAAATAAATTAGATAGATTAAATATTCACTTTAGAAATTTTGATAATACATACTATGATTTTAATGGAGCAGAGCATTGTCTTATATTTGCTGTTACATATAATAAAAACAATTCATTATAATTTTTTTTTAACTTAAGTTTTGTTTTCTTAACAACAATTATTTTTTCTTTTAATATTATCATTTTTTATATAATTAAGTTCTATATAATCATTTATTACATTATTATCTATTTTTATTCCTGAATCTATATCTTTTTCTAATAAATTGTCATTATTATTTATACTGATATTGTAATATTTATTATATTGATTATAATTTATACTTTTAATAAAAATATCATTTAAGGCATTATCTAAATTAACATCAGTTTTAGCAGATATAGTATAAAATTTATTAATAATAGGATATTCTTCTAATAAATTATTAATTTCCTTATCTGTTATGCTATTATTATCCTGTATATCTATTTTATTTCCTATCAAAAATATTAATTTATTTTCTGAGTTAGTTTCAATATCTACTATCCAATTTTTAATATTCATAAAACTATTTTTATTAGTCACGTCAAATACAAGAATACTTGCATCTATATCTCTATAATAAGATCTAATTATACTTCTAAATCTTTCTTGCCCAGCTGTATCCCATAAATGAACTCTATAAATTGTATTATTTACCGTAAATATTTTAAAATTAAAATCAACACCTACTGTTGCCCCATTCTCAAAACTTTTATCACTCTTAAAATATCTATTACAAATTCGACTTTTTCCTACACCACTATCACCTAATAAAATTATTTTTAATATATTCATATTTCCTATAATACTTTTATTTTTAAATAAATTTTATACATTAAAAATAAAATTATATTTGAATAATAATAAATATATAATATTTATTATTAGTTCTTTTCACAACTCCAAAAACATTTTCTTTGTAAATGTTTATTTACAAAACATTTTAAATTTGATTTTTCATTATTCCAATTTTGACACCATGGTTTCTGTATATCTTTTCGATTAAATATTGTAATATTTGTATTAGGTAAATATAATGGTACTGATAATTCGACTACCCTTGGTATTATCAATTTTTTCTTACTATTCATCTTTAAATTTTTATTTATCTTTAAATTTTTATTCTTCTTTAGATTTATACGTCTACTTTTTCTCCTATAAAAATATAAATATAAATATATAAATGATACAAAACATAAATATATAAATATAATAATTATTAATTCTTGATTACTATTATTCATTTATAATTATATTCTATTTTTATTCTTCCAGTCTAATATTTTTTTTTTAAATTCTGTAATTTTTTTTATATTTACAGGCAACAAATTAAATTCTTCTAATTCATCTAATGTTAATTTTGTCCTATTAAAAGGATCTGTTTCATCATTAATTAAATGATTAGATATACTTTTAATATCTATAAATAATTGTGATTCTGGTAAAATTACAGGATTTTTTATAGGAGTAAACAATAGTGGATCACAAAATTCGTCTGGAAATTTATTTTTATATTCATTTTTTTTTTTACTATTTTTTATTAAATCTATATTTTTTACTAATTCATTTAAATTATTATAATTATATCTCTTTGAATTCTGTATAATATCAAGATTAATTATCAAATCATTACAATAAAACATATTATCTTTTTTCATTAATTTAATAAATGAATTACTATCATAGTATGTATTATATATTAATCCAGTACATTTATACATTATATTCCAATTAAAATTATCCAAAAAATATTTATTAAAATTGAATAATCTAATATTTGAATCATTTACTAATTTTGAATTCCAAAAATTTATATATTTTATCAATTTATCTAAAATAATAGAAGATTTTATAATATCATATTTATAAAACTTTATTATTTCTTCTATTAAAATTATTCCTGACTTAAAATATAATATAAAAAAATATAAACTATCATATAAATAACTATTATCACTATGCTCTTTATTCAATATTTTATTTATTATCAATATACTATTTTCAAAATGATTATTAGTATCAGTCAATAAAATAAAAAAAAATTTATTGAAATCTGGTAATTTTATCAAATTACACTTATTAATTATTTTTTTATAATTACTATAAAAAGTTGCAAATATTCTATTAATATCTAATCTTAAACTATTTATTTTTTGTTCTTCCTCATTTTTATTTATATTTATATATAAATGTATTGAATTTATAAGATACTTTTCTAATAAAATAGTTAAATTATTTTTTATAAATAAATTAATAATAATATCATTATTAATACTTAAAAAATTAAGTATTTTAATTTTTATATGTAATTTGATATTTTCAAATTTATTTCCGATAACATTAAATAATAATTCAAATAAGTTTTGAAAATTATTTCCTACAATAAAATTATTAAAAATATTATCATAATAATTAATTATAGTTGAAATGTTTTCTATAAAATTTTCACTTAATTGATTACCAAAAAATTTTACTATATTATTTATAAATAATAATAGTGATTCAATATAATATTCATTATCTAAAATTTTTATTATATTTTCAATTTTTTTTTTCAATGTTTCTTTTTCTATTTTTATAGAATTTATATATAAATTTTCTATAAATGTATTTGATCCTTCATTTTGTATTAAAACATTTATGTTTGTTAGATTTTTTATGTAAATATTATATCTAAGAATTAAAGGAATTATTGATATATCAATAATTTTTAAACAATAAATAAATATTTTTGTATCATCACTATAAGTATCTATTTTATTTTCAATATCTAAATCTAAATTAGTAGTATCTATCATATTATCTAATTTTTTTATATTCATTACCTGTTTAATACTTATTATTAATACATTATTAAGTAATTCCAATGATGTTAAATTTCTATTAGGAATTAATATATTTGATATTTTTGTATTATCTTTATTTTTTAATATTAAATTTTTTAACCAATTTATTATATTAACATAATTTCCTGAATTCAAATATTTTTTTGAAAAAATATAATTTGTTACTAAATTAATATTATTTTTATAGTTCTTTTCTGATAAATCTATAGAATTAATAATATTACCAAGTATACTTTTTTCAAAATTACATTGAAAAGATTCTCCATTATATGAAGAATTATTTATTATAATTTCTAAAAAATAATTACTTTTTTTATTTAAAAAAAAAGTATTGTAAATTTCTATTTTACTTTCTAGATCCAAAACATATATTATTTTTAATAAATTTTTAATAAATTTCTCAATAAGTACTTTATCAATATTATTATCTGTCGAAATTAAATTTAAAATAAAATTAGGTTCTTTAATTATAATATTATTAATTAAATAATCAATTTCTGACTCATTATCAATATTTATTTTAGATGAATATAATAAAAAATATAAATCAATAAATTTTTTTTCATTAATATAATTTTCTTCTAATCTCTCGTGTAAATATTTAATTCCATATTTATTAATATTCTTGATATACCGAAAATCTTTATTTTTTAATATTTCATCTAGTAAAGTATCATGTAAAATATCATTTTCCATAATTATATATTTATATATATTTCTTTAAGTTTTTATATTTGTAAAAATCAGATTTTCTGTATATAAAATCTTTTTATATTGTAAATGGAAACTAAAAAAGCAATTATAATAATAACAGCATCTGTATTTATCATTTTATTTTTGATGATACTGATTGTAAAAATTGGTCCATGTAAAACAGAAGGTTTTAGTTTTGAGGACCCCGGGTTTATATGCCCATTCGCTAACAGATTAACTAATAATGGTCCTAGCGCTCCAGCTGCTGCTGCTAGAAGAGACGAAGGTATTCAAGCAGCTATAGAAACTGGAGATATAGAAATTGCTGAAGCTCAAGGTGTAGAATATAATCCTGAATCTTTAAATGCACATAAAGATGAAAGTACATTACACTTAAAAGGAAAACTTAAACATATAAATAGAAAACTTTTAGAATACACTTCACCTGATGATTTTATAGCAGATTCTAAAATTAAAGGTTTAATAAATGAAGGTTGTCAAATTAAAGAAAGAGTTACTGATGAGGATGGATTTTTGGTGGATACTGATAAAATTACTCTTTTACAGTCATGTATGGATAAATATGGAGAAAATATAGAGATTGGTGAATTACGATCTCATTTATTTACACACATAGTTGATACCTTATTGATTTGTAAAGACCACGTAGAAAATTATAGTCATTTAACCTCATTATGCCGAAGATGGATACAAAAGTTTATAGAATTTTCGGATACATCTTATGAAGATGTTAGAACATTTTGGAAATCCCAAAACGATAGATTACCATTTATATAAAATATTAAATTAGCTTATAATGTATTTATTTAATTATAAATATACTAATAAAATATGAATATAATATATTAGTATATTATATATATCATACTATGGTACAAAATATTTTTATTATATTACTGATATTGATAATTATTTTTTCGTGTTTTTATTCAAAAAATTCCACTAGTATTGAGTCATTTAAAAATTTTAATTATTTCAGCAGAATAAAAGAGTTAAAAAATTTAGATAGAAAAGATAAATTTTTGTTAATTAAGAAAGCATTATCATCAGTTGAGCCAAAACTCCAAGATAATTACAAGACTAGATCTCAATTGGCGGACACTAAATTTTTCATAAGTAAGAATATGATTACACTTTATCATACAGCTTGTAAATTACTAGAAACGGACGATCAGAGATTTAATGTAGAAAAATGTAAGAGCCTTAAGGAAAGAAACGATCATATTTTTTACCAAATGTTTTTTGAAAAAATATCTCATGGTTTAGATATTGTATCAAAAAGTAATACTACTCAAATTGTAATAGCAAATAGATTTATTGATGAATTAACTAATTTATTATTTATTTGTGATCTAATAGTAGGAGAATTATTAAAATTTAAGTATAAATGTCCGTGTAAAGTTAATGGTGCTGTATCAAAATTAAAAGGTTGTTATATTGATAAATCAGAACGTGATCTTAATAATTATATTGGAGATATGTCTAAAGAAAAATGTGCACACTATGCTGCAAAACTCAAAAATAAATACTATGGATTACAATATCAAAATGGTGTTGGTGGTGGAAATAATCCAATAGGACAGTGTTATATTGGTAATAAATTTGGTAAGTATGGTAAAACTAATAATTGCAAAAGAATAGGTAGAGATTTATTTGGTCAATCATGGAGTAATGCAGTATATGAAGTAAATAAAAAAATTGGAAAATGTGCTCCTTGTTGATAAATATAAAAAAAAAAAAAATATAATCTATATTTAATATGATATTTTATTTAACTAATATAGCTTTAGATATTGTATCCGGAACAATATTTTGGACTATAAAACAAAGTACTCTTGGTATATATAATTTAGTTTTTGTATCTTGTGAAAAAAAAAATAATCTGACAATTAAAGATATTAATATAGATGATAAGATAGAAGAACTTATTAAAAAAAATGAGATTCAGGAAGAAAAAATAATAGAATTAAAAAAAAGTATAGATTATTTATCAAAAATGATTATAGAAAATTATATTGCATAATTATAAATGTTATATGAAGAAATAGAAGAAATAAATGATATTATACATGTTAGTGATGATGTAAGACGTGAATTAATGCTTGGTTATATTGAACCTTATTATAAAAAATTGATTATTGAATCATTAGATGCTAGATCCTTTTATAAAAAATTTGGAATGTTTTTTGAAACTACATCTAAATTATGTATAGCACTTAGTAGTATTTTATCTTTTTCTACTGGTTATTCTGAAAACAATACTGAATATTTTGCTGCTACATCAGGATCTATTGGATGTTTAAGTTTAGGATTAATGCAGATTGCTAGTTATGCTTATAAAGAACAAGTAAGACAATCGAGAGAATTAAATGGTATATTAAAAAAATTAAGATTAGAAACAATACCTGTTGAAAGACATAATAGTATAGACACTGTACCAAGAACTAGATCTGATATAGCGGAATTAAATGGTGACAAAAAAACTAGAAGATCATCTATAACTAAAATAAGCGAAATAGATGAAACCCATTTAGCTGATATTAGTAATAGATCATTGCCAAACATCACACATAATACTAAAGGTGCTTTTTTGGTGTAATGGTATAATTTAAGTTAAAAAAGTCAAAACTGTAGTTATAATATATTATTTTCTAATATAATTTGTATAAAAAAAATATTAAGATAAACTATTAGAATATATGGAAAGATTTGAAGAATGGAATAATAAATCTTGTAATGTAATTTTTTAGTATGGCGTATATGATTCGGAGGAAAAAAAAAAGAAGATTGTAAATAATAGAGGATATAATTAAAAATACATCATTAATCATATAAAACAGATATAAAAAGTCGACCAATTCAATATATAAAATTCAATTATCATTAGTTATATTGTATACGCAAATATGTATTATCTTTATTAATAATATATTGATTATTTTTATCACTATAAGGATATGAATACCATATTATTTTATCATTTTCTGTGAGATATAAAAACCATCTTGATCTACCCTTTCTGTTTCATCATCATTAATTATATATTGTTTGGTTTTATCACAAAAAGAACAACCAATACTTTCAAATCTTATATGAAATGTATTTATATGATTATTGTAATTTAATACACAACTCAATATATAGTAGTTCGTATTATTAGTTGGACTTGATAATGACATTTTTATATTAGGAACTTAAATATTAAATTTATCATTATTTTGTTTTATAGTATAATTTTGTGAATTATCTATAATTGCAGTATTTGTTTTAATTGTGAATATTTTATAAAATTCATACTTTATATATTAGTATATATGAAATTATCATATTCAATTTTATTTTATAATATAAAGTATGATATATTAAAAAATAATGTGACAAGGTTTTAATCGAAAGCTACAGTTATTTTTACATTATGTTTAGTTATACATCTTGTAGCAGATAATGATAATTCATGTCTTTTTCGACGAATGGTAATTGGAGATTGTTTATTTGATAATTTATATATTGCTCTATAACTATTATTCATATCAAGTTCGATTAAATTCAAGTTTTTTTCAATATTTTTTATAATATCATTTGAGATAGCCCATCTAAAAAAATTTAATTGACCGACTGTAGTCACTATAAAATTTTCATTATCATAATAGAAATTTATCCTTTCTCTTCTACAAAAAGGATCAAATTGTTTTTTTGAATATCCTTTTAATTGTAATTTGTAATCAATATATACATTAAATTGTTTTTTTGTTTTTAAATTATTTTTAGTAATAAATATTTCATAATTAGTATTTTTTTTTTTTGAAAAATTAGTAACATACCAATCAATAATTCTTAATGATATTTTACTTTTACCATTTAAAATATCTAAAATTATTTTTATATTATCAGACTCTTTGTAAAATTCTTGTAAAGAACTCATCAATAGATCTTGTTTATGTGTTTTTGGAAGAACATTATTAGAACTATTTTTTTTATTCATTCTGTATTATAAAATTTATGGTTTAACTTTTAAGTATTTTACAATATTTATTTTATTTCTTGTTAACAAACAAATTAAATAATTAATATTTAGATTCTTTTCGTTTATTTAATTCAGCTTGACAATCTTCTAAAGTCATTTTTGTAGGATCAGATGAGAATTTTTTTGGAACTTTAACTATAATATTATTTTTTTTTTTATATCTTGTATTATTTTTAGAATCATTTGTTATTTTTATTATATAAGGACCATATTTACCATTTCGAATACTAATATCTTCTGTAATTTTTTTTATAATTTCTTTGTTTTTATTTATGATAATATCTTCAATTGATTTTAAATCTATATTTTTATCTGTAATAGAAAAGTTAGAATTATCATATTTAACATAATATCCATTTGAACCTATACAAATTATTACGTCTTTCTTATTAATTTTACCTATAGTTTTTGGATATGTTAATAATTCTATACATTGTTCTAAATTAATAGTTTCTAAGTTATACTCATTAGGTAATGGTACATATATTGGTTTTTCGTCACCTTCTTGAATAATAGGACCATATTTACCATTATAACAATAAATATTTTTATTATTATTAGTATTAATACCTATTGTTGGTTTTAACATATTTTTCTTAACAATATTATCCCAATTATTTTTTTTATTTGATTCTTTAGTTGATAAACTAATAACTTTAGGATGAAATGATTTATATACAGAATCTACTAAAGATATCCAATTATAATTACCTTTTGCTATTTCATCTAAATTATTTTCCATATCAGAAGTAAAATTTATATCTAAAATATTATTAAAATTTTCTAACATAAAATCATTTACTATATTTCCTAATTCAGTAACAAAAATTTTATTTACTTCATTATTAGTTTTTATTATTTTTTTTTTTTCAATTATATTATTTTTGTCTAATAATGAAATACAAAAAATTTCTTTATCTATTCCTTTTCTACTATCTTTTTTAATATAGTCTCTTTTAAATAATGTATCAACTATTGAAGAAAAAGTAGATGGTCGTCCAATACCTTTTTTTTCTAATTCTTTAATTATAGATGCTTCTGTATATCTTGGAGGTGGATTCGTTAATTTTTCTGTAGAATTAATTATAGTATTATTTAATTCTTGATTAATATAGATTTTATCAATTTTATTATCTATCTCATTTACTTCTTGATAATTATAAACTATACCATATCCTAAGAATAAAGTCTTATCAAATGTTGTTTCAAATAAAATTTTATTTTTATTATTATTTATTTGAACTTTACAAATATCGGTAATCATATCTGCCATTTGTGAAGCAACTGTCCTTTTCCATATAATTTCATATAATTTTTTTTCTTGAGAAGTAAAATCTAAATCATTTAAATTTTCAATGCTAATATCTACTGGCCTTATACATTCGTGTGCTTCTTGAGCATTTTTTGAATTATCTTTAAATATTCTTTTACAGTGATATTGATTTCCATACTTATTATAAATATAGGTTTTTAAAGATTCTATACATTGTTCACTCAATATTTTAGAATCAGTACGCATATAGGTTATTTTTCCTGCTTCATATAATTTTTGTAAATATGTCATAGTTTGTTTAGGACTTATTCCTAATTTATTACTAGAATCCTGTTGAATTGTAGAAGTTATATATGGAGATGATGGTTTAGATATTGATTGTTTATTTTCAATAGTATTAATAGTAAATTTTGTATCATTACCTTTAAAAATTTCTAAATTAATTATTACTTCTTCTTTCGATTTAAATTCTGTTTTTGATTTACAATCAAATAATATATCATCACAATTATTAAATTTTCCATCAAGATCAAAATAAGTATTACTTATAAAATTATTTACTTCTGTTTCTTTTTCACAAATTAATTTTAGACCAGGCGATTGACATCTTCCTGCTGATAAATTATTTCTAACATATTTCCATAATATTGGTGATATATCAAAACCTATTATATAATCTAATATCTGTCTTGCTTGAGCAGCATATATTAAATTCATATCTAAGTTTCTCGGATTATTTATAGCATTTTGTATGGCTTTTTGAGTAATTTCGTTAAAAACTATTCTTTTAGTTTTCTTAATATCTAATTTTAAGACTTCTACTAAATGATATCCAATGGCTTCACCTTCTCTATCTAAATCTGATGCTATTATAACTTCCGATGCTTTTTTAGCACAATCCTGTAAAATTTTTATGTATTTTTTTTTTTCATTAATAATCGAAAATATTGGATTAAAATTATTATTAATTTCTATAGCATTTATACCTTTTTTTTTATCAATATTTCGAATATGCCCAAAACTGGCTTTTACAATATAATTATTACCTAAATAGTTTTGAATTTTACTACATTTTGCAGGAGATTCTACAATTACTAATATACTCATTTATTAATGAGTTTATTTTTAGATATATAAATCAAATTTATTTATAATTAATTCAATTTTAATTTTCATATTAAATATAAATATATCAATTAAGATTAAATAAATGCCTAGAAATAATAATGATATAATTGAAATCTTGATAGAATGTCTTGTAATATCAAAATTAAATGATAATCAACCTCATAATAAAGAATGTTTTTCTGATAAAAACATATTCAATAAATCATTGAAAGATACATTCTATCTAAGTAATAAAATGATTGATTTCAAATTAGATAAATTAACAGATATAAAATTAATGGAAAATGAATACAATAACTATACCTTAATTAACAATTAGTATAAATTTTTAATTCATTTTTTCTTCTATTATTCACATTACAATAAAAAGTTTTTTTCAAATAGGAATATAAAATTCCCTAATCAAGTATATAACCATATTTTTCCATATTACATATATGCATAAAAAATTGTTTTTGTCTTAAAATACGACAAAAATACATATCTAAATCTTCATTATTATTAATATCTATTTTCGTTAACTCATTATAAATATCAATAAACTTATTTTTACTGATTAACATACTTAAATTAATATAAGGTACATTCCAACAACCTATATTTCTATATTCTACTATATCAAAATAATCAAAAGATCTTTTATAAAATCCCTCTTCATCTATTTCTCCCCAAAAATTACTAAAGTTAGATTTTTTTTTTTTTATCATAGGAGCTATAATATCTTTATTTTTTTTTATTAATAATTGAATTATTTTATTATTTTCTATTATATGTTCACTATTAATTAAAAAAATATAGTCATATTTATTAATTTGAAAAATTGATGCTAATAATAATTTAAATTCTTTATTTAATACTTCATTATAACATTTAATATTTATATATTGACATTTAGTATTATAATCAACATCAATTGTGTTATTATTAAAATTTAATATAGTTAATTCTATTTTATTTTTAGGATATTTAAAATTAATTATAGAATCAAAACTTATAACAATATCATTATAATTTATATAAATTATATTAATTGTTGGATAATATTCATACAATAAATTTTTAAAATAATTGTTTTTAATATTTATATCTTGGTATAAATAAGTTGGTCTCCATACTAAAGGTACATAATTACATAATTGATTTAAAAATAATTTAGAATTTAAGTCACCATTTCCATGAATAATACAAGGATTTGTATTAGTTAATGAATTTTTAATTTTAGATCTGTCATATTCAATGTCAATATAATAGAATATTCCATTTAAACATTGAAATATCTCACAATTATAATCTAACTTTATATTCAATTTATTTAAATGTATACCTTTATTTAGAAAACTTAATGTATAATACAATTGATCATCGTCTGAATTTTTTATACTGAATTCTAATAATTTTCTATAACTTTTTACGTTTCCAATTATTCCACCAGAATTTAAATATTTGAATTTACTTTCTGTGTAAGGATAATCTTTTATTAAAGTTTTATCTGGCCAACAGTAAATCTCTGCAGCAAATAATATGTCACAATCAAAATTAATAAATTTATTTACTATATCATATAAATTTGAATTAAAAACTACATCATAACTATCAGTAAATATTACTATTCGATTATCATTATCTTCATTTAATTTATTTATATATTCTTTAAATAATGTTACTTTATGACCTCCTCCTGGTGAATTCTGTAAATCTAATCCTTCCCAATTTTTACCCATTCCTAATGTAATACATGGTATATTATATTTATTACAAGAATCAATAAATCTATTATAACCATCAACTTTTTCTGTGGCAACTGTTACTACTTGTATTTCATAATTATTCATATTTGTCCATTTTTGTGATCTAATATATGGTTTAGATATTTCTGTATCACTTGTTTGAAATGCGTTTATTTCTGGTTTAATTAAATATGGTTCCGCAACAATTGCATTGAAATTTTCAATATTATATTCATATTTATTTAGTTTTATTTTATCATTTAAATAGCATAATGGTAAAAATTCATCTACTGGTATAAGATTTTTTAAATAATTGCTTTCAACTAATTTTTTAGCACCTTCATATGTTATAATATATCCACATGTCCAATATGATAAACAACATTTACTAATGTTTTTTGATAATTGTTTTAAATCACTAGAAAAAGATTTTCTTGATAAATAAAATAAATCATAATTTATATTATTATCTTCTATTTGATTAAAATATTCTCTTAATTCTATTTCAAAATTACTATGAAAATCTACATCGTCTTCTATTATTAATACTTTATTAAATTTATTGTTGACAATATGTTTCCAAATATTAAAATGACTTAAAGCACATCCGATTTCACCATTTGTAATTGAATTTCCCGTAAAAGGATTTACCCAATCATTTATATTTATATCTGCATTAATAGTTAAATAATTATCAATAATATTACCATCAATTGCGGATACAATATCTACTTTATTATTTAAATATTTATTTTCATTTATTTTTATCATCATTTTATTTTTTTTATCATTCCTTCTTTCCAAATTTAATAATAAAATTTTATCAAGCATTAATAATTAAATATATTAATTTATTTTTATATATATATTATTAATGATTAATAATAATAATATTTATACTAATACTGATGATATTTCAAAAAAAATAGATATATTATCTGAAAGATTATATAAAATAGAAACTTATTTACAAAATAATAGAGAAATGTATATAGATTTATTAGAGAATATTAATAATTTATCAATTGAAAATAAAAAGATTTTAACAGAAAATAGAGAAATGTATACAAAAGCTTTAAAAAAAATTGAAGAAACGGAAATTAAAAATATGAATGAAATTAGACCAATAATTAATAATATTGGTAAAAATAATCAAATATTAGAAAATAATATTTTATCTCCATTCAATTCCTCTAGAGTTCATAATAGATTTTGGAGAAGAACTCTTATACCTTCTCATAATATACAAGAAAATTTAAAAAATACTATTCCTGAAATATTAGAAACTCCATTATATAATCAAAATGAGCATGAAAATGAAAATAATATTATAGAACAACCATCTTCTATTGATAAAAATATACAAAATAATTACATTAAGTAATATTATTAATTTTTTTCCCTAACTTAATTTTATTAAATAAATATGTTAATTTCTGTATTAATTACATGCTATAATTCAGAATTATATATTGATAAAGCTATAGAATCTGTTATTAATCAATCTCATACTAATTGGGAAATAATAATTATTAATGATTTTAGTAATGATAAAACTACTGAAATCTTAAAAAAATATATTACTAATCCAAATATCAAAATTATAAATAATAATATGAATTATGGAACTTATTATAGTTTAAATGAAGGTTTGAAAATGTCAAAAGGTGATTTTATTACTAAACTTGACTCTGATGATGTTTATCATAAAGATAAATTAAAAAATCAAATTGAATTTTGTACTAAAAATCAAATTGAAGCATGTACATGTAATATTGTTCGAGGTTACTATACCAATTTTAATAAAATAATTTATAAAAAAGAGGCTATTGATAGTTCTATAATTTTTTCAAGAAACATATTTAAAACTTTAGGATATTTTGATAATTCTAGATTTGATAGTGATTCTGAATATTTTTATAGAATTAAAAAATATTTTACTGTATTAAATTTAGATGAGAATTTGTACTATGCACGTTATCGTAAAAATTCCCTTACAAGTTCGCATAATACAGGTACTGATATTAAGCATTTTGGTTCTCAAATTAGAAAAGAATATAAAATTAATTATAAAAATAATCATAAAAAATATATACATCATCCAAAGTATATCAGAAGTTTTGATATTCATCCTATTCAAAAATCTCCCATTGAACTTGTAATTCATGGATCTCATAATATTATTGAGGAGAATCAAAATTTTTTACATTTAGAATTTTTTAATGATGATAGTCAAATTATCAATTACTATAAAATTATACCTGATAAACTAATTACAATTGAAAATTTATATAAATTTAATATTACTATTTATGATTTATATAATGAAAATATTAATATTAGTCTTGATAATGATAATGCTATGATTAAATTTATAACTGACAATGAATATATAAAAATTATAGCTAAATTTAATAGAGGAATTTATAAATATTATCCATTAATTATTACTTGAATATTAACCATTATTTCAATTATTAGTATATTAAAATAATGTTTTATATTTATGTTACTTCATAATATTTTTAAAGAATTAATAAGCTAAATTTTATCTGTGATACTCTCTAAAATTCATTAATTTTTCTCTTATTTCTGTCTCGTAACGTTTATCTAGTTGTTTATTTCCTTTATCGTAGATTTTCATAAAATTTTCAAATTTTCTTTTTCCTTTTTCGTCTAAGGTTTTTGCTTCTTTCTGTATTTCAAAATTAGTATCTAACATATTATAACTCTTTTCAACCATATCATTTATTACTTCTTTCTTTTCTCTTTTAACCCACATTTCTTTTTCCGCATTATATATTAATGCTTTCGAAGTTTTGTCGTCGGGTATTTTAGCATTCCAATTCTCTGGCTTTTTAGGATTAAAATGAATATATTCTATTAAATTTGGTATTGCTGAAAAAGGTCCATTAAACCATTCTCTAAAATGTCTATCTGTTATATAACTTAAATCCTCCTTTCCAAAACCATTTATATGAATATTTATTTGATTTTCTATATTTGTGCTATTGTCTGTATTATTATTATTATTTCCTGCATTTTTCATTAATGTTTCAATATGATTCATCAAAAATTCTTTTTGGTCTTCCATTAGTATCTTTAAATAAGCTATATCTCTCTCTCTTTCTTTCTCTTTTTGAGCTATTTCAGCTTCTTTTTGAGCTATTTCAGCTTCTTTTAAAGCTATTTCAGCTTCTCTTTCCTTATCTTTTTGAGCTTGTATTAAAGCTATTTCAGCTTCTCTTTCCTTATCTTTTTGAGCTATTTCAGCTTCTTTTAAAGCAATTTCAGCTTCTCTTTCCTTATCTTTTTGAGCTATTTGTTCTTTTAATTTAGCTACTTCGTTCTCTTCATCCTTTTCTTTTTTTATACTACAATATTTTAATTCATGTCTGTACTTTGATTGCCTAGTACTAAACTCTAAATTACAATATTTACATAGATATTTCCCTTTGATATTTAAATTTGTATTATTTTTTATTGTAAAATCTTTGTTTTCAGTTGACAATGCGTTTACGGTAGGGTTTACATAAGGATTACAATTTAATACTTTTGTATCTAACTGCAACCTCAAGGTATCTATATCAATGTCTTCAAATAATGCTTTACAGGGTTTCTTCCTATTTTCAAAATGTCTTTTTAAATGAGTTTTTATATGACTGCGAAAGCCACACCGTCTACAAATGTAAATCATTTATATTATATAGATACATATTAGTTTTTAAATATTTTTTAATATTTTTTAATTGTATAAATATTATACTTTTTTATATACATTATAAAAAAAAAATGTATAAATGTAAAAATGTATAAAAATTCTGTCATCTTCAAAAGTCCAGAGAGAGAAATTTTATTTTGGAAAATTTGAAAACGAAAACGAAAATGAAGGTGAACTTTTTTCGACTTTTTTGAACCTCATAATTTCAGTCTTAATTACTTTTTTAAGACCTGTTTTACCATGTATAAAAAATAAATGAATTATTATTATGAAGTTATGGTTTATATAATTATGTTTATAATTTGATTTAAATAATTAAATATTTTTATATAATTAAACAATATGAAAACATTCGAAAAACCTCTTGGTTTAACACCTAATGATTTTAAATATTTGTTAATTAAGGAAAATAAACTATCAGAAAAAAGTTGTTGCTTTGCTAGATTGGATCCTCTTGCAAGAGGTTTAGAACCATATTTAGAAGATGAAGAAGTAAAGTTGTTTGATAATTATCTATATAATAGTGATAAAGAATATGAGGCAGAAATCATATTGGGTATATCTACAGATACAGATGATATAATGGGCATTTATGATGATTATTATAATTTGATCATATCAGAGGATGAAAGATATAATATTATATCTAAAATTACTGATGAATTTGATTATTTAAAAAAATTTGGACAATCTAAGCAAAAATATCATCCATATTCATCATTCATGTTGCGAAAAAATGGCGAGAAAAAACCTTTATGGAAATGGAAAAAATTAAATAAATTAAATGATAGTGATATACCTACTAAAAATATTAACTTATATGATATTAATATTATAGAATATAAAACCTATAATTATTCTGATTTATTACAAGAATTTGTAAAAAGAATAAACTTAGTAGATAAAAAACATGAATTCAGACAAAATAATATAATAGATCAATGGTTAAGATTAGATAAGTTAAAAATGGTGAATGAAATTTATTCAATAAAATTTCGAATAAATGTCAGTTCGGGTTATTATGTAAGACAATTTTGTTATGATCTTAAAAAAAAAATTAATTTTCCACTAGTTATATTTGATATAAATAGAACTAATATTAATTTCAAGTAGCCAATACGAATATAAAGATTAATTTATATACATATAAATGTTAAATACTACTGAACATTTATTACCTCTTGGAGAAAATCAAATTGAAAAAAAAATTAGAGTCTATAACCTTTCAAGAACCATTAAATATTTAGCAATATTTGATATTATTATATCAATTTATTATACCTTTAGTGTACATTGGTCTTGTATTTTTTTAATATTATTTTCCCTTTGTGGATTTTATGGTTCAAAAACATTTAAATCTAATTATATAATAGCATTCTTTATAGAAAGAGTCTTATCTACAATTGTAAAATGTATAATTTTATATATTAATTTAATACCTATAATCTTTATTTTCAATGTACTAAGCATATTATTTGAAATATATTATTTACTAGTTATAAAAAATTTTTATATAGATTTAAAAGAATTAAGTGATGAATCTTTGGAAGAATTAAAACAATTAAAAATAGAAATGAAAGACATTAATATAGAATACTTATGACGTAAGATCTATAGTACTTGTGTAATATAGTGCCCGCACGCTTTCACTATGAAGAGAGCCTCTTACATACCTATTCATTATACAAGTTTATAAGTTCTGTCATAGGTGTTTGTGTTTTACTATTCCAAGTTACAGTGATAGCTGTATCTTTTATAAATTCTATTGCCTTTTGTCTATACGGTTTAGAAATTGAAGCACTAGTATTTTTTTTTAACCAAGTATTTTTTACATCATTGAAATTCACTGTATAATTTTCTAATTCTGTTCCATTTATATAATGAATATTTTCATTTTTAATTGAGCAATTCTCCTTGTTAAAGTATAGTCTTGTTCCATAAACAAGAAACGTACTCATTTGCAGTTTTATATAATTTTTACAAAAGTCTTGGTCTCGATTTATAAAAATAAATTTAGGATTACTATAAAAATAGTAAAATGGTGTAAGCGGCTCTACCGTTCCGATATTCCATTCTGATGGCTTGCAGTGGGACGGGGAAGGATTACCTCTTAGAAGACTGGAGCCCAAAATATGTTTAAAAAACTTTGACTGGAAAGCCAATATATTAGGCCTCGCGTCACTACAGCTTTGTGATGTGTCCAAAATATCTAGTTTTCTGCCACCTCGTTTTTTTACTAAATCTTCAAGCCAGATAACAGAATCTGTTTTTAGGAGCTTACCTCCTATCATAGGTGAATAGTTGCTCGACCCATGTCCCCACCATAGGTACAAAAATTTATCTGCATCAGATACTTTTGGATACATCTTTATACTGATCTCCATTAAATAGTCCTTTATCTTTTCTGATCTCACGTTGCCATTGTTAGTAGGGTTGAATGTCCTTTCTTTAATAAAGAAATTCTCTTGATCAGGCGCCGATTCGGGGGTTTGTTTTGATAAATAACTGCCGGCCTGCTCAGCTAATTTAACTACAAATGCGACATCTATTTCAGTAGCCATTATTCTATCCGAACCATTAATATTAAATGAAACCCAAAAACAAAAGAGTCTGTTATTGTTATTCTCAAGAAATTTTTTAGCATATGGCATTCTATCTGACTTATACAAAAACTGCAAACTATCCCACCACTGAATCATATTAGAAGAGTCCAATCCTCTGTGAAATCCCATTAAAACAGTTACACGTTCATTTTTTTCATTATTAAACTTTTTATCAAGTGCTTCTATATTAATAAAAGGAATTTTTTTATTTTTCATTGAGCCTTCTTCATAATTTCCAGCTTCTATATTATTTGTTGTTGGATTAAATATACTTATGATATGTGTACCAGATTGTGAATCATAATGTTTTTGTAGGTTTTCTTGTGATGATACTCCCTGTACTTTTGTAGTTGGCGGTGCTCCCTGTACTTTTGTAGTTGGCGGTGCTCCCTGTACTTTTGTAGTTGGCGGTGCTCCCTGTACTTTTGTAGTTGGCGGTGC
>Ga0206130_10001498_pt1 | contig 34041 bp, 33 predicted proteins | sample Helgoland_Spring_9_FD_148637 | JGI IMG/M metagenome (GOLD analysis project Ga0206130, IMG submission 148637) | Pelagic subsurface seawater microbial communities from Kabeltonne, Helgoland, North Sea - Helgoland_Spring_Bloom_20160512_1 | ecosystem: Environmental > Aquatic > Marine > Epipelagic ...
CATCGCTGGAGGCGAAATGGACGTTCACGCCCCGATCCGTCAGGGCTTTCTCGGATTTTTCCAGATACTCATCGAGGTGATGCAGGGTGTGATCCTTGATGGCTCCCGCCAGCTTGCGGAGGGAGTCTGGATCCTCATAGTCGTTGAAAAGAACCGAATATCTTTTATCCGTGCCTTTTGTGGAACCATCGATGACGGAATGTTGCTTCTCGTCGGAAATCTCACGGGCGTAGGTGTCGATGAGTTGTGGCATGGCTAAATGGAAGAGTAGAGCAGGGAAATGACATTGCGCAAACTCTCTGCGTCGTCGGAATTGAGCTTGTCGATGGGTTTGATGAAACGGCTGAGGCTGACTGCGCGGATCTGGTCCACCATGATTTCCGCATCCTTCCCGTCACAGGAGATCTGGAGCCTGTGCGCCCATGTGGGGTGGAGGGATGTCGTCAGCGGGCAGACCACGGCCATGCCGGAAGGGTGCATCGCATCGGGGCTTACAACGACACACGGCCTGGTCTTCCGGGTTTCCTTTCCAGAGGTAGGATCTAGGCCGACCAGATGGATATCATAACGGAGCACCTTGGCAGGCTTCTTCGCACTAATCTTCGAGGCCATCGGAAAGTCCTGATTCGACCCATTCAAGGGCGGTGCTAAGGTCGGAATCGCCCTTCGCCATGGCGGCGAACGACTCCTCCATGGAGAGTTTTAAACCGGAAACCGGGGAGATTAGTATCCCGTCGTGGGTCGCTTTCATCACGAAGCCCCGGTCAAGGCGATAGCTGCGGATCAGCGTTGCAGGAATTCTCACACCTTTTGAGTTACCGATTTGTATGGGTTTTCTTATCACCTCCATGATGGACTCACTGTAATTACATTCACTCGGCTTGCAACACACATTTACTGAAAAGCGGCGACCGAAGATCGCCGCTACGCCTGCACCAATGCCTGATCGAAGTCTTTCCAGACCGGGTCGATGTTCTGGACACGCAGCATTTCTGCGATCTCGGCGGGGCTTCTTGTGTCGTGGATCTGGAATTGCTCGGTGGCCTTCTCCAAACCCGATTTTTCGGAAATCTCAACCCGCCGGCCTTTGACGGTGAGGTGGAGATCATCGGATCCGGCACCGGTGTAGCCGCCCGGTTCGGTCCGTGCGCCAGCGGACATGTGGGTGATTCCGAGAGACGCCATCGCATCGCGAAGCGGCGCGGGTTCGCGGGTGGAAAGCACGATCGCCACCTGCGGGAAGATGATGCGGAAGGCGGTGACAAGGCGGAGCAACGCGGCGTCGGGGAGGTAGCGGGTCGGATCGGGTTCGTATTGGTAATTTCCCGCATACGGGCGCATGCGCGGGAAGGCGACGCTGAACTGCGCTTTCCAGCAGTTCCGGTAAAGATACTCAAGGTGTGCGGCGAGCGAGAGGGCTTCGTGTTTCCAATCGGCCAAGCCGAACAGTGCTCCGATACCGATGCGCCGGAAACCACCCGCGTAGGCACGCTCCGGACATTCCAGGCGCCAGTCGAATTTCTTCTTCGGCCCGGCGGTGTGGAGGGTTTCGTAGGTATCGCGGTGATAGGTCTCTTGATAGACGATCAAGCCCTCCGCTCCGTGGTCAACGAGTTCCGTATATTGATCGTCCTCCATGGGGCCGACCTCCAGGGCAAGCGTCGGAAAAAGCGGAATCAGGGCGTCGAGGCATTTCTGCAGGTAGCCTTCCGAAACGAACTTCGGATGCTCCCCGGCGACGAGCAGGATATTGCGGAATCCCTGGGCGTGCAGGTGCTTCGCCTCGGTGACCACCTGATCGACCGTGAGGGTGGTGCGCAGGATCGCTGCATCCCGGGAGAAGCCGCAGTAGGAGCAGTTATTCACGCATTCGTTGGAGACGTAGAGCGGCGCAAAAAGGCGCATCGTTTTCCCGAAGTTCCGGCGGGTCTCCAGCTGGCTTTTCTGCGCGAGAGTTTCGAGCGAAACTTTTTCGTCAAGCAAAGCCATGAACCGCCGCATCAGGGGCGTCGGGTTCGCGAGGAGGTCGGGATAGACTGCGGAAAACGGCATAGCGGAAGCTGGAGTATCCCGAGCCGAACGTCCAACACGGATCGCTGTCTTGATCCGGCTGGCACGCACGGGACAACGGCGATATCGTCTGCAGCCGTGAACTTCCTAGCACATCTCTACCTTGCAGCCCCTACCGATGAGCTTCTGGTCGGAAACTTGATGGGGGATTTCGTAAAAGGCCGGCCGGAGTCGCTGGTGGGAAAATTTCCGGATGAAGTGATACTCGGCATCCGTCAGCACCGTGCAATCGACGTTTTCACCGACTCCCACCCGACGTTCCGTCAGGCGAAATCCTTGCTCGCGCCGCATCGGAGGCGCCTGGCTGGAATCGTGGTGGATATATTCTACGATTACTTCCTTTCGCAGAACTGGCCAGGTGAACACCAGGCGCGCTTGGAATTCATCCGCCACTGCCACAACGTGTTACTAGCCCGGGGCGAATGGCTTCCAGCGCATTTCAGGGAAATTCTGCCACGGATGATTTCGGAAAAATGGCTGGAAAGCTACGCGACGGTCGAGGGCATTGCACTGACCTTCCGGCGGGTCGCGACCCGTGCCCCTGTGGCCGCAGGGGTATTGGGTGCGGAGGAGGATCTATTGGAAAACGAAGAGCAATTCAGCAAGCTGTTCGCCGAATTCTTCCCTGAGCTGGTGGAGTTCTCAGAAACCTGGAATACGGAACCGTGACGTTAATTCCCCCGATCACACCTTCCCTATTGCCCAAACCAAGCCCGCCATGGATCATCTGCCCGTGGCGGTTTTCCTAGCGATCGAAAGTTCCTGTGACGAGACAGCGGTGGCGATCCTGCGCGGCGAGCCGGGCGAGATCACCGAGGTCTTGGCGAGTGAGGTAGCATCTCAGATCGAGGAGCACCGTGAACACGGCGGTGTGGTGCCGGAGGTAGCCTCCCGCAGCCACTCGCTGTGCCTGAACGAATTGGTGGAAAAGGCGCTCACCACCGCCGGGATCGGGATGGGGACTGTGGATGTCTTCGGAGCAACCATGGGGCCGGGTCTTGCATCTTCCCTTCTGGTCGGCAGCACCGCCGCGAAAGCGATGTCCTGCGTTTCGGGCAAGCCCTTCGTCGGCGTAAACCACATGGAGGGGCACTTGCTCTCCCCGTTCATGGACAAGACGAAAGTCCCTCCGCACGTGGGTTTGATCGTTTCCGGAGGACACACCCTGCTGATGCAGGTGCGGAGAGCGGGCGATTACGTCCGGCTCGGCACCACCCGCGACGACGCCGCCGGGGAAGCCTTCGACAAGGTTGGAAAAATGCTGGGACTCCCCTACCCCGGCGGGCCGGAAATCGAAAAGGCCGCCCAAAACGGTAATCCTGAGAAGTTCGCCTTCCCGCGCTCGATGATGCAGGGCGGCGAGCTGGATTTCTCGTTTTCCGGGCTCAAGACAGCGGTGCTCTACACACTTCAAAAAAACAGGGATGCGAAGACCGAAGATGTCGCGGCCTCGTTCCAGGCGGCGGTGGTGGATGTGCTGGTGGAGAAAACCATGCGTGCCGCGAAGCTTGCACGGACAGACATTGTCGGACTATCTGGCGGCGTCAGCATGAACAAGGCGGTGCGGGACGCGCTCTCCAGGCGCTGCGCAAAGGAAGGCCTGGAACTTGCCGTGGCAGAGCCGGATGCCTGCACCGACAACGCCGCAATGATAGCCTTCGCTGGACTCCTGAGATTTTTCGCGGGGATCTCCGATCCGCTCGACGGCGATATCGACCCGAACCTCAAGCTCTAAAAGGGTCGCCTTTTGGCTCGCAAGCCGCAGCACGGGCGGACAGATTCGGCGCGATGATATACCGGGCACTGATCTTCGATTTCGATGGTACCATCGCCGATACGCTTGGGGAAACTTGGAAGATATTTAACGAACTCGCGCCGGACTACGGCATACGGCAGGTCGATGAGCACGAAATCAACGAACTCCGCCACCTTTCCCTGAAACAGATTCTAGCGGAACTCAATATCCCGAAACGACGGGTACCATCGATCATCGCAAGGGGCACCGGAATGATGCGGGCAAATATCGACCGCCTGCAACTCATCAGGGGAATGAAGGAAGCCCTCGGCGAACTGCGCGACCACACCGAGAGCTTCGGGATCCTTACCTCAAACTCGACGGCTAACGTGGATGTCTTCCTGCGCAACCACGGCATCAGGGATCTCTTCGAATTCGTATCATCGACCTCAAAGCTCACCGGCAAAGCACGCCACTTGAGGGCGATTCGAAAGACCTTTTCCTTGGAACATGCGGAAATGCTCTACATCGGGGACGAGCTTCGCGACGTAAAGGCGGCGCAGAAGGCCAAGATCCCGCATGCGGCGGTCAGTTGGGGGTTCAACTCCCGCGAATCCCTCGCGAAAACGAAACCAACCCATCTTTTCGATACGCCGGCGGAATTCCTACAATTGATGGTGGATTGACAGAGAGGCAGCTCATTCGTCAGGCTTCCCCCATGCTAGGAGAGAAACACAGGGAGAGCGGTGCGGAAACGAACAGAGAGAAGTCCGCAGATACCGTTGAAACGGCCGGAAATAACGGCGCCAATGAGGCGAAGGATAGCTCCGGCACGGCAAAGGTCTCCCGATCCATCGAGAAACTGAACCCTATCGTCCTGCTCCTTCTCATGATCCTGATCATGGTTGTCGTCCTAGCAGTGATCAATCTCAGCGGAAAGAACCCCGCAAACCCGGACCTCAACTCGGATGATCCGGTCATGGCTTCGCTCAAGGCGGATCTGGAGGCGAGGCGCTCGGAATTGAACCGCCAGCGCATCGCGATGGGCTTGCCGCCCCTCGATGGCGGATCCGAACCGATCGAGGACATCGCAGAGCGGTTAAAAAACGACACCGACACCCTCGTCGGCCTGTCAGTGAGATTTCAGCAGATGCTCGGAGACAAGGATGCGGAGGTTTCCCAACGCAACAGCGATTTGCTGCGCGTTGAGAAGCTGCGACAGGACGTTTCACTGGAAAACTCAAGGCTACAAACCGAGCTGAACCGGGCCCTCCTCGGCGCAACCGAAGTGAATCAATTGAGGAGATCAATCGAAGCCGTGCAGGCCCAGCGCGACGCACTTGCGCAGCAGCTCGCGGATGCAGCGAATGCCCCGGCATCCGTTAACGCCGAGGACTATGCGGATCTCCAACGCCGTTACGACGAGGCCATTCGCTCCAAGGCGTTCTTCGAAAACCGGGTGATCGAGCTGGAGGCACAGCTCAACAAGGTAAAACTCTTCGCCAAGTCCGAGAGCGAACTCCTTCCCGCCGCGGTGGAACTCTTCCGCAGGCTCCGGAAAATGGAGGGAATGAAGGACTCCGACCTCACCACCGAATACAGCAAGCTCGGCGTCGAACTCGGTGCCAACGTCCTGCATTCCCTGAGCTTCAAAACCGGCTCCAGCGAACTCAGCTCCGAAGACATCGCCCAACTCGCAGCGATTGCCGAAAACGATGTGCCGGACGGCGACCTCACCCTGATCATCGGCTACGCATCGAAAACCGGCGATTCGGTCGCCAACGAAAGGCTCTCCTCCGACCGCGCCACGGCTGCTGCGCAGCAGTTCTCCGCCATGAAGCGTCCCGGCCAAAAGGTGCAGGCCGTCTACCTCGGCCAGACCGACCGTTTCAGCAGCAGCATCCCGGTGCGCAACCAGCTCTGTGAAATCTGGAGGATTCGCAAGAAGTAATCAGTCTCCCGCGCCCGGCACAGCCTCGCCATGCTGGCCATCGGGTTCAGCCCCTTCCTTCGCAGGCCCGTTGGGCAGGAGAACGAAGCAGAAGTAAACGATGACCGTAGGGATCAGCGCACCTAGGAACAGGAAGAGCGGCGATATGCCGCCAATGAAGTATTTCGACAGGATGCTCTGTCCGGCCGGGTTCGGGGCATTGGCGATGACCGTAAGGCCGCCACCCGCAACGGCACCGGCCACGACCGCGTGCTTCGCGCTGAAGGAAATGCCATCCACCTGCGAGGCGAGGTAAGTGATCGCAGCATTGTCATTGAAGGCGGTCAGGATCGTCGCACCCAGCATCAGTGCTTGATCTGGCAAGGTCTGGATAATCGGGGCGATCCACCAGCCCTGGACACCACCGTGAATAACAAGACCGGCTAGGAAGAAACCCACGAGAAGCGGACTTTTCAGGGAAACCTCGTTCTGGTGGTGACGGGTAGCCATCAGGAAGGCGAGGAAGAACAGGAAACCACCAACGAAAAGCACTGGGTAGTGAGCCGTGTAGACTGTCCACGCGACGAAAGCGAGATGGACGACCGTGATCCAAACCGGGATCGGTGTTTCGCGCTCCTCCCATGACTGGGGATGCAGTTCACCGTCTTCACGGCCATCGGCCTTGTCCGCAACTCGGAACAGTGCCTTGCGGAAAAAAACGAAATATATGGAAGTGGAGACGACCACGCCGACAACCGCTTTCCAGCCGAAGTGCTCCATCATGAAGAGTGTTCCCCAGTTCCACGTCCCGGCGACCATCAGAACCGGCGGTGCGGCGAAGTGCGTCAGCGTCCCTCCGACCGAAATATTCACAAAAAGCAGCCCGAGTGTCGCATAAGCAAGCACCTTGTCCGGCTTCAGTCGGTAGAATTTCTTCGCAAGCAGCATCGCACCGATGGTCATGGCGGCGGGCTCGGTGATGAAGGAGCCGAGGATGGGCGCAATGATCAGCACGCTAATCCACCACGCGGCGGGCGTGCCCTTTCCGATTGCGGCGGCCTTCGACATCAAGAATTCCGCAAAGCGGAGCACCGGGCGGCTCGCGGCGATCGCCATGATAACCACCACGAAAAGCGGTTCGGTAAAGATCTTGTCCTTGTTCAGATATACCTCGAAATCCAGCCAACTGTAGAAATAAGTGGCCGCAGCGGCGAGCGCGATCACCCAGATCCCGAAGATCGCCTCCACCTCCCCGAGAAAATGAAACAGGGTCGCCCGAAAGGAAACCTCCGGCTCCCCGTTGGGGTGCTCCGCGTCCTTTGGTCCGCGTATCCTTAGGTTCTCTTGGTGAATGTGCTCATACTTGTGTGCCAGCTTGTTGAGCGACCCGGCGGCAAAGGTGTGGCAGATTGCGAGCAGGAAAATGATGGTGGCGGCGATATTGAAAGGATCCTCCACCGCCCTCGCTTTGATCGTGTCGATCAGCCCCCCTTCGGATGCCTTATACATTTCCCTCGGCTTCGGGAAGGCGGCGTATTGGGTACTGCCATCCTCAAGTTCGGGATACGCGGGCACCGGCCCATGCCCTCCGGCGGCCGTTGCGGGAACGGCCGAGGCGAACATCAATGTGAAAAAGAGGACAAAATAGTATTTCATAGGTAGGAAGATGGGGCGCGCTTATAGGATAGGGACCCACAGGTTCGCAAGGCGAACTTGGAGGCGGCTTGGCCGTAACCCAAGGTTTCGGTTGGCAATTTCCGCCCCGGCGGTTTATTCCTCCGCCCCCGCCTAAAAATCAGCAACCCATATGCTCCCAGACATCACCATTATCAAGGCCGGCACCGGCGTCCTTACGAAAACCTCCGACGGCACGATCGACCGCGCCGCGCTGGTGCATCTTGTCGCCGCCATTTCCGGCCTCATTAACGCCGGGCAACGCTGCATGTTCGTCTCCTCAGGTGCCGTGGGATCGGGGGTTTCCGCTCTCGGCCTCAACGAGTATCCGCAGGACATCGTCACCCGCCAGGCCTGCGCCGCCATCGGCCAGACGCGCCTCATGCGCAGCTACAGCTCCCTTTTCGGAAACTTCGATATTTTCTCCGCACAGATCCTCCTGACCGCCGGGGATCTCAATACACGAAAACGTGCCGGATACATCACCAACACCCTCACCCGCCTCCTCGACGAGCCGCGTATACTCCCCATCATCAACGAAAACGACTCCGTCGCCATCCGGGAGCTGAACTTCGGCGATAACGATATGCTCTGCGTCCGCGTAGCAAAGCACATCGGAGCAAAGCGCGTCATCTTGCTCACCAGTGTCGATGGCCTGCTCGATCCCACTACGAACAAGGTCATCCCCGAGGTCAACGACATCGATTCCGTCTTTAAACACGTCCACAAAGACAAAGGGAAATTCTCCATGGGCGGCATGGCCTCGAAGCTGGATGCCGTGAAATTCGCCGTCGAGGCCGGGATCGAGACCCACATCGCCAACGGCCGGTGCCCGGAACGCATCGCGCAAATCGTCGCGGGCAAAGGCATTTCTACCAAATTCCCCCCCAAAACCTAATTTCCCCATGTCCGATCCAATCACAGAGCAAATCCACGAAATGGGCAGGCAGTCTCGCACCGCCGCTTACGCCCTCTCCCAGCTTTCTACGGAAAAGAAAGACACCATCCTCCGCGCGATGGCGCAGGGACTTCGCGACGCTTCCACCGAAATCCTTTCCGAAAACCAAAAGGACATCCTCGCCGGCGAGCAGAAAGGCCTTTCCTCCGCGATGCTCGATCGCCTGCACCTCGACGATGCCCGCCTCGAAGCCGTGGCCGCCGCTCTCGAGCACGTCGCCACCCTCCCTGATCCCGTCGGCCAGGTTCTCGAAGATTGGGTGCCAGCAAGCGGCATCCGCATCGAGCAGGTTCGCGTTCCTATCGGCACAATCGGCATCATCTACGAAAGCCGCCCCAACGTCACGGCAGACGCCGCCGCCCTCTGCTTCAAGACCGGCAACGCCACTATCCTACGTGGCGGCAGCGAGGCCATTCACTCGAACCGCGCCATCGCCTCAGCGCTCGATGCCGGCGGGAAAAAGGCAGGTCTTCCCGAACATTCCATCCAGCTCGTCCCTTTCACCGATCGCGCCAGCGTCGCCGCCATGGCCGGCATGGATCAATGGCTCGACCTCATCATCCCGCGTGGAGGAAAAGGTCTCATTGAGACGGTCGTCTCGCTCGCCCGCATGCCCGTCATCAAGCACTACGACGGCATCTGCCACCTCTACGTCTCGGAACAAGCGGATCAGGAAATGGCCGTCGCCCTCACCGTCGATTCCAAGACGCAGAAGCCCGGTGTCTGCAACGCCCTTGAAACTCTCCTCATCCAGGAATCCGTCGCCGCAGAATTCCTTCCGAAAGTCGCCGCTGCTCTCCGCTCGAAAGACGTCGAGCTGCGCGGCTGCGAAGCCTCCCGCGCCATCCTCCCCGATCTCATTCCCGCCACCGAGGAAGATTGGTCCACCGAGTATTTGAAGAAAATCATCTCCATCAAGATCGTCCCGGACATAGCCGCAGCCATCTCCCACATCAACACCTACGGCTCCCACCACACCGACTGTATCGTCACCACCGACGAAGCCGAGGCCGAGGGATTCCTTCACTCCATCGACTCTGCCTGCGTCATGCACAACGTCTCCACCCGCTTCGCCGACGGCGGCGAATTCGGCTTCGGAGCAGAGATCGGCATCTCCACCGACAAGCTCCACGCCCGCGGCCCCATGGGACTCCGCGAGCTCACCAGCTACCAGTATCGCGTGAGAGGCAAAGGCCAGACGAAGGAGTGAGCGTGGTGGAGTGCTAAGTCTTGCGCCCTCAAGCAAACACATCGCTGACCGATTTGCCTTTGCCATCCTTCGTCGCGTAGAACGGGCGGCTTTCGATATCGAACTCGGTCTTGGGGCTGATTCCCATCGCGGTGAAAATCGTCGCATGGAGATCCTCGATGCTGACTGGATTATCGACCGCGAGGCATGGCCTTTCGTCGGCGGTTGAGCCGTAGAGGAAACCTTTCTTGGTGCCGCCGCCGAACATGACGACAGATGACCCGCCGGTGAAGTGACGGTGGAGACCGTAGTGTTTCATTTCCTTGAGCACATCCGTCTTGGCGCGCGACTGATCCCTGGCTGTGGAGCCGGGGATCCCCTCGATCAGCATGTCGCGACTGAACTCGCTGGCGATGATCACCAGGGTGCGGTCGAGCATTCCCCGCTCCTCAAGATCCTTGATCAGGCGCGCGATGGGGCGGTCGATTTGCTTGTGCATCCGGTCCGCCGTGGTGTGGCCGTTCTCGTGAGTGTCCCAATTGAGGAACGGAACATATTCCGTGGTCACCTCGACGAAGCGGGCGCCGTTTTCCACGAGCCGCCTCGCGAGCAGGCAGCCTTGGCCGAATTTGCCGGTGTTGTATTCGTCGAAAACCTCCTTTTTCTCCTTCGAAAGATCGAAGGCCTCGCGCTCCTTCGATCCGAGCAGTCGGTGGGCGTTGTCCAGCGATCGGAGCATGGATTCCTGGTGATAATCGCTGAGCTCATCGGATTTCGGCGAGTTTTTCAGCAATCCCTCAAGCGTCTTGTAGCGTTTCGCGAAACGATCCGGGGACATTCCGCCCGGCGGCTTGACTGCCTGCGAAGCCAGCTCGGGAAACGGCAAGTTCATGGAACCGAACTCGCTGCCGAAAAATCCGCCGGTGGTGAACGCCTTGAGTTCCTCGCTTTCACCAACACCTTCGAGACGCTGCCCGATATTGATAAAGGGCGGCATCACCTCGTTGCGCCCGCCAAGAACCTTGGCCATCCACGCGCCGATGTGAGGAGCGGCGACGGTCTGCGGCGGGACGTAGCCCGTGTGCCAGTGATATTGGTGGCGGGAGTGCAGGATACTGCCGAGATCCTGCTGGAAATGGGAGCGAATCAGCGTCGCGCGATCCATCACTCCGGCGATATTTTCCAGACCTTTGCAGATCTTGATGTTGTCCACTGCGGTGTCGATCGCCGGGAAGGTGCTGATGATTTTCTCGACCGGCGTGCCGACCTCGTAGGGCATGTAGGCTTTCGGATCGAATGTTTCCGGTGCAGCCATTCCGCCCGCCATCCAGAGCAGGATGCAGGAGTCGGCGGTCGCTTCTGGGTTCTTGGACTTCCTGTCCGCCGCCATGGATCTCGGTGCGCCGCCGAGGAAGGTCGCGGCCGTGCCCGCCCCGAGGGCGCGCAAGAACTTGCGCCGAGTCTGCTCCGGAAGAGCTTCGTTGTACCAGGAGTCAGGGTTCATGGGATCAGTTGATGTAATGGAATTCGGGAAGCATAAATACGGACCAGAGAAAATCCTCGATGTCTTCCGTAGAGGGTTTTGCACTCAGCAGGGACAGCGAAATCTCCATTTCCTCGGTGGCGGGTTCACGAGAAAGCGACGCACGGAAAACACTCTGAACCAAATTCTTGGGATCTACTGCGTTACCCAGCTTCTCGGCTCCAGCCCTTATCATTCCGGCGAGTTCCGGGCCGTTGGCGAGATTGATCGCCTCCAGGGTGGTGACCGAATCGGGGCGTGAGGTCACCACTTGGTCCCGGTTCGGGCGACCCAGTGCCGCCTGCAGCGAATCGCGTTTCCCGAATGCCGTCCGGATCGGTCGGTCATCCCATTTCTTCAGGTCGTGAGCCTTCATCACTTTGTTCAGCTGACCGCCCGAAGCGCCTTTTTCTTTGAACGCGTCTCCGTCCGCTTTCGGCCAAACTCCAGTCACGGCGCGGATGGTATCGAGAAACTGCTCGGCGGTCATTCGCTTGCGGACGGGTCCGCGAAAAACGTAGGCTTCGCTTTCGTCCTCGCGCACGTCCGCCCGGGACTGGTAGATCCGGGAAGTGGCGATCAGGCGAAGGACCGCTTTCAGATCGTATCCCGAAGAGACCAGATGGTTCGCCAGCAGATCCAGGAGATCTTCGCTCCATGGTTCGGTGTTCATTGCATCGACAGGACGCACGATTCCCCTGCCCATCATCTGCGCCCAGAGGCGATTCACGATGGTGCGCTGCATTCTACCGTTCTCGGGATGCGTCATGAGATCGGCCAACTGCTTGAGCCGCTCGTCGCGAGGTTTTGAGGCATCGATCTGCCCCAGTTCCGGGAAAAGCCATGAGGCCTTTGCCATTTCTCCCGTGGGCTTGTCGCAGCGCTCGAGTTCCAGCGGTGTTTCCGAATAGATCGCCGCAAGCCCGTATGCCTCCCTGAGTGTCCAGCGGTCGATGAAGCTGTCGTGACAAGAGGCGCACTTCATGTTGATCCCGAGAAACACCTGGGAAACGTTCTGCGAAAACTGGATCTGGGTCGTCTGGCTGGCATTGACCTCACCGCGCCATGTAATCCCGTCGATGAAGCCGCGCGATTCCTTGGTGGGTGCCACCAACTCCCGGACGAATTCATCGAAGGGCTTGTTGTTCAGCAGGGCGGGATAGAGCCATGAAGTCACCTGCTTCCGCCCTCCAGTAATAAATCCCGTGCCTCCGTAATCGTTGCGAAGAAGGTCGTTCCAAAACGTCATCCAATGCTCGGCATAGCCCTGCTTGTCAGCGAGAAGCCGATCGACTGCCTTATCCCGGTTCAGTGGCTTTCCCTGGGAAATCTTGGCCGCAAAACCCGGCGAGGGAGGCAGACCCGTCAGATCGATGGTAGCCCTGCGGAGAAATGTCGAATCGTCGGCAGGTACGGGGAAATCCAGTTTTTCGCCCTTGAAATGTTCCGCTACGATCAGGTCGATCGGGTTTGCACCGGCGGGTCCCGCCGGGAGCTTCACTTTGCGTGGCTTGAGTGGCGGCTCGTAGCGATCCTTTGCGAAAGTGAAACCCTCCTCCCAGGGCACATCCGCAGCGATCCAGCGTTTCAGTACATCGATCTCCGCAGTATTCAGCGGCGCCTTCTTTTTACCGGGAGGAGGCATCCTTTCATCGGGATCCTCGGCCGTCAGTTGCTCGATCAGCAGCGAGACATCTGGATGCCCGGGTTCCAGCACATCGGCCTCCAGCACCAGGGCGCGGGTGTTCATCGAAAATCCACCCTTGGACTTCTCCCCGCCATGGCATTCCACGCAATGCTTCTTGAGTATGGGAACCACCTCGTGGGCGAAGTCCACCGCCGCGCCCAGCGGCATCAATGAAGCGACGAAGGTGAAAATATGAACAATTGTACAGCGCATGTTTCTACCCCTTTTCATGGTGGCTGAAAGCTCCGCCGTCAATCTCGGGAAGAAAATATACCCTTCTGGTGGTCTCGATATTTCAGGCAATACCGCCCATGAACCCCCTTTTTCGGGAGGGTTTATGATGAGATAGTGCGTAGTGGACGAGGTTGCCGGGGTTCGAGAAGAAATCCCATACCGCAGTCCAGGATCATGGGAAGAAACTACTCCTGGGGGGTGTGATTTTTATCGGTGTTTCTCACAAGGTAGGGCTGATCCGGCTCGGTCAGCCCACTTTGAAAATCTAGCAGCCCGCCTCACCCACACGGAAGTGAGATCCCGGGGAAATACAGTAAATTGCCGTGGGTTCACTCCCATTCCGGAGATACGGGGCTTCCGTTTTTGATCAGGGCCGACCGAGCCGGATCAGCCCTACCATGATTGAATGGCTTGGGCTGCCTCAGGCTAATACACCGATATAAATCACACCCACTCCTGGGTGAGGGTGTGGATCATGGGAAGAGCTTGCCGCGATCGTTCATCTTCGCAAGCGATGGATGGCGGCAGGGATCGCTCTCACAGCTTCTTCACCGTAATCGTGACCTTGTGCTCTGTTCCATCGCGAGTGTCCGTGGCAATGAGGGTGTGCTTACCGGAAACCACCCGGGCGACAGCCCCTTCGATTTCCAAGGTTTCGCTGGACCACGTGACGTATCCAGGAAGGTTGGCGACCAAGCGGATTTCGGAATTGTTGCCGGGAATTTCGGGATCGAGGAGTATCGTGGCCTGGTTACGTGGACTTAGTATACGCAGCGGTGTGGTATTTTCCGCCTCATCGTCCATGGTCAGTTCTTGGCGGCGGTGGTTCTGCGTGCTCTCAAACCAATCACGATAGATGGCTGGGAGCTTGGCGCGTCCCTGCGGATCGTAGTCGGAGGAAATGGCCGCGGGGACACCCACAGACGGCGGGATCCATTCGGTGAGAGAAAATTGCGGGTGAAGGCCGGCGGCGAGCTGTTTCCCTGTCCGGATGTCAATCTCCACAAGCCGACCGGCCTCGGGTCGGGAATACCAGCTGGGAGCTTTATCCTGATGCGCCCTGACAAGGCTGCGGTGGAAGATGGGGCCGGCTCCGGAGACGCCGGAAATCCCTTTCATCGGTTGGTTCTCGAAATTGCCCGCCCACACGCCGACAGTAAATTCCGGAGTGAAGCCGATGCACCAGTTGTCGTGAAAATCGGAAGAGGTGCCTGTTTTTACTGCACAGCGGAAAGGCAGATTCAGCGGCCCGCCGGCAGAAAAAGCGGGCGTGCGAGCCGCCTTGTCGGAGAGGATATCGGCGATAAGCCACGCAGCTATCGGGTTGATGGGATGTTTTCCTGCCGGGATCTCCTCGTCCAGGAACAGGCGGGAAGGAAGGTATGTCCCCTGCCGTGCGAGCGTTGCGTAGGCGTTGGTGAGTTCGAGGAGCTTCACCGGGGCGTTGCCGAGAGTGAGGCCGAGACCGTAGGCGACGGCAGGATCGGTGAGGCTGGAGATGCCGAGTTCACCAAGGAAACGATGGAGTATTTCGGGTCCGCCGAGCGCATTCAGCTCGCGCAGCGCCGGAACATTCAACGAACAGGCGAGGGCATGGCGTATCGTGACCGGCCCGCGGTAGCGCCTGTCGTAGTTTTCCGGGAGTTGGAGGCCCTGCCCGGTAAGGAGTGTGGTCGGAATATCCGCGATGACGGTGCAGGGCAGCTGCCCCAGGTGGCGGAATCCAAGGATGTAGGTGAAAGGTTTGAGCGTGGAGCCGGGTGAGCGAGGGGTGAGCGCCCCGTGGAGCTGGCCGCCCCGGGGATCATCCCAATCGGCGGAGGAAACCATCGCGAGTATGTCGCCGGTGAGATTATCGATGACCACCACGGATGCGTGGCGGAGGTTGGATAATTTCAGCTTTGCCGTCTCCTCCCGGACAATGCGCTCGATATCCTCCTGGAGTGCGAGGTCGAGGCTGGAGCGGGCGCGAGATCCGGGGATACGATTCAGCCAAGGAGCTGCCTGCGTCTCGCTGAGTGGCCGGAGTTTCAGCGGCTCTGTGCGGGCAATTGCGATCTCAGCAGCAGCGTATTTCCCTGTCTGTGAGAGCCGATCCAGGACGATATCACGGCGCGCCTTCGCATTGTTGGGGTTGCGGATCGGATTCAGACGTGAGGGCGCTTGGGGCAGACCGGCGAGCAACGCGCACTCTCCGAGGGAAAGGTCACTGAGCGGCTTCTGAAAATAGAAGCGCGCGGCCTCCGTCGGGCTGATACGGAGATTGCCGTAATCGAGGCGGGCGAAATAGGCCTCCAGGATGCGATCCTTGTCCCAAGTCATCTCCAGCCGGCGGGCGATCATCGCTTCGCGGAATTTCGACGCCAAGTTGCGAGGAGCGGGAGGGGAGGAAATCTTCGCTAGCTGCTGGGTCACTGTGGATGCACCGGAAATGATACGCCGGTTTTTCAGCAGGTCGAAGGCCGAGCGGGCCGACGCCAACACGTCAATCCCATGATGGCTGTAGAAACGCTTGTCCTCGGCTGCGAGCGTGCAATCGATAAGGCGTTCGGGAATCGCGGAAAGCCCCACCGGCGCGGAGCGAGTGAAATCCTCCGAAGTAAGATGGCGGATGGGTATTCCGTTCCGGTCCAAGAGGACAGCAGAAGCGACGGGCTCGCCGGAAAGGCGCGGAGGAAGCCCAAAAGCCCAGGGAAGCGCGAACCATACCAGTGCCGTGGCAAGGATTACCGCAGCGAGCCACGCCGCCTGACGTCTCCATCGGCGCATGCGAAGCGGCTTCTCATCTTCCCTCTGCACACCTGACCCATTAGTCTGAAAGTGCCGGATATGCATTATTATTCCGGTAAATCGGACGAGATTGATTTTTCCCTTGGAAGAACGCGCGATTTCCATTCGTAATGAGGCCGTATGAAAATGAAACTAAAAATGATTCTCTGCGGCTTTGCCGCCACCATGATGTTCGTCCAGCCCGGCGTAGCCGAGGACGAAGACACCCCGCTTGCGCAGCAAATGGACACGATGAACAGCGCCTACAAGGCGATGCGTCGCGAAAAGGATACGGTGAAAGGCGCGGAACTCGCACTCGAGGCGCAGAACGCGATGTTCAAGGCGATCATCGAAATTCCTGAACTCGTGAAAGCGATGCCAGACGGCCCGGATAAGGCCAAGGCCTCCGCAGAATTTCGAAAGATGATGGGCAGCCTCATCTCCACGCTCGCCAGCATGGAACTCGCCTTCCTCGACGGCGACCTTGCTAAGGTCAAGGAACTCGTCGGAACGTTGCGCGAAAGCAAAAAAGAAGGACACGACAAGTTCATGGAGGACGATTGATCCCCCTCCCCCGTTTAATCTCAAAAAAAGACCCGTCGGATCACTCCGACGGGTCTTTTCATTGAAAGGTATCGGTCAGCTTATTCGACCAGGACACGGGATCCTACCATCATCTTGGAGTAGACCGTGGGCATCGTTTTGCTTGGCCCGCGGATACAGGCATGGGAGGCGGGGTAACGGCGGACAGGGCCGATGTGGTGACCGATACCGTCCCAGCTGATACGCATCCAGTATTTCATCGGCGCACCTACGAATTTCCCGCCTTCGGGAATCTCATCCTTGGTGGCGTCGGCGTTCCTGGTCACGACCTCGCCCTCGGCATCCAGTATTTTGCCGTAGGTGTTCGAGCTCTTGTCCACGACCTTTTCGAGAACCTTGTAATCACCCGCGGGGGTGGGTCGGCTCTTGGTGCCCGAACAGATCGGGTAATCCATGACCACCTCGTCGCCGTTCATAAGGAATCCACGCTGCTCGCTCAAACTGATCTTGACCCATGAATTGGATGAATTGGTCTCAGGCAGAAGCTGGATATTTCTCCAGACGTTGTAGGTCTTGGGGTATTTCTTTTCCGCTGTAAAATGCTCGTAGGATCCCGGTTCGTAGGGATTCACATAGCCCTCGTCGGTCTTGGAAAGGGTCGGAGCCGCAGGTTTTGTGGCGCAACTCGACAGAAGGGCAGCCAAGCCACCCAGCAGCAATAGGAAGGTTCGATTGAGGGACATATACAACGGTATTAGGAGCTCGGGATGACGTAGAGCAATATTCACACCATTGCAACCTTTGTAATTTGAGGCACTTTGGCGGAGGATATTCCTTCCGCCCCACCAAGAATGGTCTCCCAAGAGCTCAAAACCAAACTGCGCGACGTGCCGCACCAACCCGGGGTCTACCTCATGAAGGATAGGCTCGGGTCAATCATCTATGTGGGTAAGGCGCTCGATCTGAAGCGCAGGCTGTCCTCCTATTTCACGCCTTCCCGCAAGACTCGGGCGAACCTGAAGACCCGCGCCCTGATGGATTCTATCCACGATTTCGAGATACATACCGTCCGCAACGAGCAGGAATCCCTGCTGCTGGAGGGCAAGCTCATCAAGGACTACCGACCGCGCTACAACGTTGCCTTCCGGGACGACAAACGCTTCCTGCACGCGAAGATCAAGTTGACCGACCCCTTCCCCCGCTTCATCGCCGTCCGGATGAAAAAGGACGACGGAGCGAGGTATTTCGGACCCTTCCCTCACTCCACGGCACTCCACGACACCTTGAACTGGATCAACCGTCGCCTCGGCCTCCGTGTCTGCCGGCCTGTCAATCCGGGCGAGACCGACTACCGACATTGCAACGCCGATATTATCCGCAACTGTTCCGCCCCCTGCATCGGGCGAATTTCAGGCGAAGACTATCTCGCGAAGGTGGAGGAGGCCTGCCTGATCCTCGAAGGGAAAGGAAAGAAGGCAATCTTCGACGAGCTTGGTGCGGAAATGCAGACCGCCGCCGAAGCGCTTGATTTCGAGAAGGCCGCAACACTCCGTGACGTCCTCGACAACATCCGCAAGACACTCTCCCCCACCCGCCAGTTCTCACGGGGTCGGGGGCTTCCTACCACGGTGAAGCCGACGGAGGATCTTGCGGATCTCGGCGAGGCGCTGGGGCTCGATGGCCCGCCCCGGGTGATGGAGTGCTTCGACATCTCCAACGTTTCGTCGAACCACATCGTCGCATCGATGGTGCGGTTCACCGACGGACGTCCGGATAACCAGAACTACCGAAAATATCGTATCCAGACAGTCACGGGGCAGGATGATTTCGCCTCGATGGCGGAGGTAGTTTTGCGCCGCTACTCCCGTATTCTCAGGGAAAACATCGGCGAAGACGCTGAGGTTTCGCAGGAACCGCTGATCGAGGCTCAGCGCCGGCTCGTCAAGGAAGGGAAAGCCAAGATCGTCCTGCCGGATCTGGTCATTGTCGATGGAGGAAAGGGCCAGCTTTCCAGCGCCTTCAAACAGCTTCGAACCCTCGGCCTGCAGGAACTGCCGATTATCGGGCTCGCGAAACAGCACGAGGAGGTGTTTTTCCCCGGTCGATCCCATCCCCTGCTCATCCCCCACGACAGGGGCGCGCTCAAGCTCCTGCAACGCATCCGCGACGAGGCGCACCGCTTCGCCAATGGCTACAACGAGCTCCTCTACCGCCGCCGCATGAAGGAGAGTGCGCTTGACGATTGCCCAGGCATGTCCCAGCGAAGGAAAGCCATGTTGCTCAAGGAATTCGGATCCCTCGCGCGCATTCGCAAAGCCGATCCATCCGAGATCGGAAAAATCCCTGGCATCTCGGAAAAATTCGCCGCAAGCCTGCTCGATTTCCTGGCAGGAAACGCGTAATATCGCCCATGCTCAGTAGCCAACACCTATCACGCAGACGGTTCATGACCACGGCGGCAGGCGGCCTGCTTGGCAGCGGGCTACCGGCAATGGCAGGCAGGCAGACGCGGGCGAAATCCGTCATCCACCTTTTCATGTCCGGCGGGATGAGCCATCTCGACACCTTCGATCCCAAGCCAGGCCTACCGGGATCCGTTCCGTCAATCCCAACCAATGTCCCGGGCATTTTCATCAGTTCGAATCTCCCCCGACTCGCCGACCGTATGGACAGGATCACCTTGTTCCGCTCGATGAGCCACGCAGCGAAAAGCCACCAAGCGGCGCGTATGGCCACACTGGACTTTCCCGCGGAATGGTCGTTCGCCGCGCCTTCGCAGGACGGGACGAATGACTTCATGCGGGATATCGTCGCTGCACGGCGACGTATCGAAAACCGAGCCCGTTTGGTATGCCTCGAACTCGAGGGCTGGGACACCCATACGGATAACGCCGGAAGAACCGCCATCCAGTCCTCCATACTCGACACGGCCCTTGCCGATCTGCTCGATGAGCTCTCGTTTCGGAACCTGCTTTCGGAAACGCTCGTCGCCCTCAGCACCGAATTCGGGCGCAGCGCCCGCCTCAACGGATTCGGCGGCCGCAACCATCATCCACATGCCTACACCTGCCTCATGGCCGGGGGCGGGACTGAAGGCGGGCGTGTGATCGGCGCAACAACTGATGACGGCATGGAAGCCATCGGGAATACGACATCCCCGGAACAGTTCAACGCGATCATCGCGAGCCGCCTCGGCAGCGACTCGCTTGCCTGAGGCTCAACCGTTCAGCTTCGCGAGGTTCTTCGGCAGGAACACACCATTCTTGCGGATCAGTTTCCCATCGAAGCGGATCTCGCCGCCGCCGTAGTCCTTGCGTTGGATGTTCACCATGTCCCAGTGCACCTGCGACTGATTGCCGTTGTCGGCGATCTCGTAGGCCTGACCCGGAGTAAAATGGAAGGAGCCGGCGATCTTCTCATCGAAAAGGATGTCGCGCATCGGCTCAAGGATAACAGGGTGAAAACCCAGCGCAAATTCACCGATGTAGCGGGCGCCGGGATCGGTATCGAGGATGCGATTGAGCTCCTTGGTTTTTCCGCCGGCCTCCGCCTTGGTGATTTTTCCTTTCGTAAACTCAAGACGGATCGAATCGAAAGCGATCCCCTGGTAGATCGTCGGCGCGTTGTGCGAGACAACGCCCTCCACCGAGTCCTTGACCGGCGCGGTGAAGACCTCGCCGTCAGGGATATTGTAGTTTCCGCCGCAGACGACGGCTGGGATATCCTTGATGGAAAACTTCAGATCCGTGCCGGGACCGGTGATGTGAACCTTGTCGGTTTTCTCCATCAAGCGCTTGAGAGCATTCATTGCCGGGAGCAGCGATTTGTAATCGAGCAGGCAGACCTTGAAGTAAAAATCCTCGAAAGCCTCGGTGCTCATACCCGCCTGCTGTGCCATCGCGGGCGTCGGCCAGCGCAACACGCACCATTTCGTTTTCTTGACGCGGTAGTCAATGACCGGGCGCATCCGTTTCATCGCGAGCTGCATGTTCGCCTGTTTCACATCGGACGTCTCCGATATATTGTTACTGCCGCGAACCGCGATGTAGGCGTCCATCCCTTTCATCTCGGTGAGAAGATGTCTGGAAATCGTGGCATACTGCTCATCCTCGGCACCCATCAGCATCTCACGGTTGACCGCCGCGCGGTGAATCCGGACGAAAGGCACGGCTTTCCTTCGCCGCACCTCGCGGATCAGGGCGATGCCGATCGAATCCGGGACATCGTAGAGATCCAGGAGAACCTTTTCGTCCTTCTTGAGGTTTGTGGAGTATCCGGCCAACTGCTTGGCCAAGGCGTCAATTCTGGGGTCGTGCATGTCTTTGAAACTTTGAAACTTTGAAACTTTGAAACTTTGAAACTTTGAAACTTTGAAACTTTGAAACTTTAAACTCTAAACTCTAAACTCTAAACTCTAAACTCTAAACTCTAAACTTTTACTAGCATTGTGTCGCGGAGTAGTTCGATCGCGTGGCAGTGGCGGATGGGACGTCCCTGGACGCGAGCCAGCCCTGTAAGGTGCATCAGGCAAGACATGTCGCCGCTGGTGAGGATATCGGGTTCCGCAGCAAGGATGTGGTCCATTTTCAGGCTACCCATGCGTCCCGAGATGTGCGGAAAGGTGACGGAAAAGGTGCCTCCGAAACCGCAGCACTGCTCGCCCTGGCCAAATGGGACGATTTCCGCATTACCGATGGATTCGAGAAGGGAAAGGGTGGCCTCCCCGCTGTCCGTTCCGCGCGAGTGGCAGGAGCGATGGAAGGCGATCTTGGTCGGCTTCTCGAAGGAGCCTTCCCACTTCTTGATGCCGAGGCCGTTCTGGATAAAATCTATCACCTCCCATGTCCGCTTCGCCAAGGAGGTCACTTTCGCGTCGGGAGCCTCCTCGAACTGGAGAAGGTTCCCGTGGAAATTCATCGCCGCGCAGGAACCGGAGGGGACAATCACCGGAAGATCCCCCTCGAAAACCTCCGCAGTATGGCGGGCGACCTTGCGCGAGGCGCTCCAATCGCCCGAGTTGAAGGCCGGTTGACCGCAGCATGTCTGGTTTTCGGGAAACTCGACGGTCACGCCGAGATGCTCGAGAACCTCGACCGTCGCTTTTGCCGCGCCGTCGTAGAAGGCATCGCATAGGCATGTCCCCATCAGCAGGACACGCTTGCCCGCCGGCCTTTCGTCGTTCGTCGTCATCAACTCAATCGTTCCCGTAGGAGGATTCCACCCGCTCTGCGACATCCCGGTAGCCATAATCGACTTCGTAGATCTGCTTGAAAGCTTCCAGTGCGGCGGTCTTGTCGCCCATCTCCTGGTGGATCAGGCCTTTCTCGTAGAGGACTTCCTTTTTCGTACCGTCCATCGCATGCAGATCGGCCAGCGCATCGCTGAGCTGCTTGATTGCAATATCATACATTCCCTTAGCTCGGAAGGTGCGGCCGAGGAGCAGCAACACCTTGGTGCGGATATGCGGATTGCGCGTCGCCTGCTGGAGGTGCGGGATCGCTGCGGTGTGGTCGCCGCTCTTGTAAAGGGCATTGCCGAGTTCGTAGCGCAGCTGAGGATCGGTGGGATTTTGCTCAATTCTCTTCTTTGCCTCCTCCACCTGCTCGCCAAGGCGCTGCGCACGACGCGCAGCAAGCTGGCTCTTGAGTTCTGCGTTGTCCGGATCCACTTTCAACCCGGCCTCAAGGGCTTTCAGCTCCGCCTCCAGCGCACGGTCGTGCATGAGCGCGGATTTCGTCGCAAGCGCGATGTCCCCATTGCTGAGGGAATGCGACCAGTTGTAAAACGTGTGGGCGTTCGCCCAATCCTCTAGCTGCTCGTAGATATCAGCCAGCTCCTTCGAAGTGCCGAGGTGGTTCGGATCGGCATTGTATTTCTCTATAATCTTGTCGCGGCGAGCCTCAAGCTGCTCGCGGGTGAGGCCACTGCGCCCTGCCTTTTCGAGTTCCTCGTTGGCCTCGGCGTCGCGCATCAGGTCGCGCATGCTGGTGTTCTCGTCCCAGCGCGCCTTCTTCATCGAGGCGCGGGCGGAGGCGTCTTTGGCACCCTTGATTGCGGCCGAATCCGTTGGCGCCTGCTTGATGATGTCGTTGTAGACATCGGCGGCCTTGGTGGGCTTTTCGCGGGAAAGGTAGTGCTCGGCAAGCTTGTGGAGTAGCTTGATGTTCTCCGGATTGTGCTTGCGGATGACCTCCAGTGCGAAGGCGGCGGTCTCAAAAAGCTCGAGTTTCAGAGCCGTGTCGAATAGCAGATCGTTGAAACTATCATTGGTGGGATCCTTCTCCAGCTCTTTCTCGATGAGTGGAAGAGCTACGGCGGGATCCTTCTTCGCTTGGCTGGCCAGCTTCATCCCGCCCACTCCTCCACCGCTCATGCCGAAAAGGCCTTTTTTCTTCCCCGCTACGCCCTGGAGCTGGATCTCGCATTTACGCAGGATCTTGCGGCCTTCGAGGAAACCCGGAGCATCTTTGAGCACCGCCTGCAGGAGGCTGACCGCGTAGTCCAAATTATTCATCTGCACCGCGCTGAGGGATTTAAGCCAAAGGGGCTTGGTAGTCGGAGAGAGTTCGCTTTCTGTGATTTCTGCCATGGTCGGGATGGATTTCGGAGGGCAGTTACCTACACCATCCGCTTTTCAAGTGCAAATTGGCCGCTGAACGGCTAGTTGGCAAGCATCCGCTTCGTTCGATACGATACGGATCGAGTTTTTTACCATTGAACCGGCGGATTGAAGCTGTTATCTCTGCCCCGCGAGCAGTCAGGTTTTTGCCCGCAGCCCATTATGCCTCCCAGAAACAACAAACGGCGCCGCTCCGGTGGACGCAGACGCAACAGAAATTTCGTTCCCAAGAAACTGGCCGATCCTAACGATGAGGAAAAGGCCGTGGAGGTGGAAGGCGAGATTTCTTCAGTTCTGGCGGGTACGATGTTCCGGGTGAAGCTAGCAAGCGGCCACGAGGTTCTTGCCCACATTTCCGGGAAGATGCGCAAGCGTTTCATCCGCCTGGTTGTCGGCGACCGGGTAAAAATGGAGATGTCCCCCTACGATCTAACCAAGGCGCGGATCGTATTCCGCCTCAGTTGATCCGCAGCGCACTTCTGAAGTGCACTTCTCACGCCGCCGTTTTCGATCCACTACGGAACGCGAATATCAGGAACGCGGCGGAGAAGAGGTACATGAACAGTGACAGGAACTGTCCCTGGGTCAGTAATCCCTCGATCACCCATGCCGCATCCGGCTCCCGGTACTGCTCGGCAATGATGCGGAACGTGGCGTAAAGCCCGAAGAACAATCCGGTCAGCAGCCCGTCGGGAGCTTTGGGGAATTTCACCCTGACGAGCCACAGAATTGCGAACAGCACAGCTCCCTCCAGCAAGCCCTCGTAAATCTGGGATGGGTGGCGCGGCTCAAGATAGGGTGAAATCGCATCCGTGACCGCATCCGATTCACGGTTGGCCTCCACCAGCTTGTGGAAAAAATACTGCTCGTTCATAGCAGCAGGAAGGCCGTTGATGGATTCCAGCAGACGATCGTCCGCATCGATCGCCGCTTGCATCGCCTCGTCGAAACGGGCGGATTCGGGCAACTTGGGATTGATGAAAGCTTCGGGGAATTTCACCGCCCAGGCCACGCCGTTCGCAACCCGTCCGTAGAGCTCGCCGTTGATGAAGTTCGCGATCCTGCCGCACAGCAGGCCGATGGGTGCAACGACAGCGATCCCATCACCCAGTCCCGTCCATGAGACCTTGTGCTTGCGCGCATAGAAAAACGTGAAGATCGCCACTCCGAGTATCCCCCCGTGGCTCGCCATTCCGCCTTCCCAGACGCGCAGGATCATCAGAGGATCCCGGGCGATGCTTTCCCAGCCATCGCGGGGGATCTGGTAGAAAAATACATACCCTAGCCTCCCGCCCACGAACACACCCAGGAGCGCCGCCGCCGCGATGAAATCCGCCGTTTTCTCCGGCGCAAGCACCCAGAGTTTCCTCTCCGCAAGATGTTTCAGGAGCACATAGCCAGCCAGGAAACCGGCGAGATATGCCAGACCGTACCAGCGTAGCGCAATGCCCCTGCCCAGTTCAAAAATGATCGGATCGAGCTGATGGACGTAAGTGGCGAACACGGCGGGAGCTTGTACCTAGGGATTCAAACCTCAACCCTCAAAATGGCGGCAATTCGCCGCCGAAGGAATTCCGGCGCGGCTCCTCTGGCAGGGCGAAAAGTGGATCAAGTCGGTCGAGGTATTCGGACATGCCGTCCTTCCTCGGATTCGGCTGCGATTTCAGGCGGGCTTTGAGGCTCAAGTAATCGTCGAAGGCTCCACTCGTCTCGCGGGCGCGGGTGATCTCAAACCAATCCATGAAATCTCTCGCCCGCTCCGCCTTGGCAACCATGGTTCTGCGGGTTTCCGCCAGTGTCTCCAGCGATTTCGCCATGTTCTTCGTTTCCCCTTTCGCGAGATCTAAAAGCAGCGCCTGATACTCCAGAAGCAGTATCCGATAGGAGGGAAAGCTACGGTAGCTCAGGCGCAATAGATCATCCTGTGCAAGACGCACCGCCTCGATCCGATTTGCATCTTCCATCCCGGCAACGGTTTCCCATCCGGATATGGGAATCTCCGTCAGCCCTTCCTCTGCATCGTGGTAGCGGAGCCTCAGCGCCTCCTCCAGCAAGCGCTCCGTCTGCACCACTCCCAACGATTCCGTCAGCGGTGCGGCTCCTTTCGTGGCGAGCTGCAGTGCCCACCATTTCGCAAGGCTGGTTTCCGAGAGGTTGAGATCGGGAAAGTGCCGCCGCAACAGAACGGGCATCTCGCCCTGGTAGGCGGCAAGGTCTGCGAGAAAGCTCCGAAAGCCTTCCTTTCCGTCCGGTTGTTCCAGCAGCGCCATCACCAGCGCGCCGGAAGAGACGCGGAAAGCAGCCTTCGAGGCCGCATCAATGGATGCATACTCGGCTTCCGAGAGTGATAAGAGCTCATCCAGCTTGAACAGACCGCCGTGGCGAAAAAGCGCATCGTAGAGGCGGCGATCGCTCCGCTTGAGCCGCCAGGCGGTTGCTTCCTGAAGCCCCTCGACGAACCAGGGTGGCACGCTCAGCGGCACCTCGGATTCAGCCTTCTCCATATCCCGCACACCCCTCGCATATGCCAGTGCCTCGCTCACCGCCCGCTTGAACGGCTCCCGCCGCAGTCCCCGGCTCAGGCTCACCAGGATCTCGAGTTGGTATCCTTTCTCATTGAAAGACAGGCGCAGTACGGTTTCACGCATAGGCACTGGATCACCAAGCTTGCCCCTGAGGCCGATCCTCACCGGCACCTTCCACTCATCCTTCTCCTCGATCAGGCGCAGGAGTTCGTCCTTGGTCTCCTCCGCAAGGTTCGCAGCCGTCCCGCGCGTCGCCGCATCGCCTCCGGATATCCTAAACTGCTCCGAGTGACTGATGACCGTCGCCTCCCCCTTGAATTTCGGCAACAGATCCTCCACCGGCACCGCCCTGGGCGCCGGCTGATTCGCAATATCTCCCTGCGCCGCCGCAAAGTGGGACGCGAGAATTATCACCGGAACCAACGCAAAATACGTAGCGCCCGGTATGTTGGATTTTTGTATTCTCAAAAGCTCTGCTCGCCCGCCTTGGCGGTTCGCGCCGGCTGATTCGGATCAAGGACGATGCGCTTGTCCTCGATCTTGATCCGCGCCATCTGCTTGAAACCGAGATCAATCTCGGTTTCGAAAAGCTGTGCGATTTTCCGGAAATCCGGCATCACCATGATCAGGAAACCCTGTGGCACGGTCAACTTGCCGAAGCGTCCGCCGCGTGACGGCACCGGCACCAATTCATGGAAGCCACCGCCGTGCAAGTGAATCTGGGTGGTGATCCCCTCCGCCGTCTCGTTCTGTTCCACTTGGAGGAACATAGATGTCGTCAGCGGATAACCGGCCACATCGCGCTCGATGATGACCTCGGCAACGCCATCTTTCAAACGCAGCCAGACACGCTTCAGGCTCACCCATTCCGCGAGTTCGCCGCCCTGCTTGAGTTCCAGCTCGCGGGCGAGCCAATTGTTCAGCTCCTTTTCCGAAAGGGTCACCGAATAATCCCCTTCGATTGATTTCCTCAGCACCGCCTCGATATCGCGGGGCGGGCTTGCTGGGGTTTCGGCAACAGCTGCGTAGCCTCCGATGTCCGTGAGATCCTGTGGTAGGGAAATGAAATACAGCGACGCACCGAGGCCGACGATAACCGCGAAAACAAGCAGACCGAAGAGCTTGCCGAGGCATCCGCCCTTTTTCTTCTCCTCAATCTCTTGCTTTTCTTTCTTGGCCATCGAAATTGGTTCTTAGCAGTTGCCGGGCGAGGTTGAAAGGTCGGGTTTTCGGAATCTTCCCGGGGTCACTTAGCGGAATCGCCCGATGGCTTCGCCGCTGCAGGCTCGGACTTCTTGCTCTCGGATTTGCTTTCGCTCTTTTCCGCCTTTGCGCCTTTTTGGTAGGAGGCCGAACGGTAATCCGTCTGGTAGAAGCCGGAGCCCTTGAAAATAATTCCGCCACCGGTTCCCAGCAGGCGCTTCACCTTGCCGCCGCAGACATCCTCCGGGCAATCGGTCAGCTTCGCATCATTCATGCTTTGAAAAACTTCGAAACGTTTTTCGCATTCCAGGCATTCGTAATCGTAATTTGGCATTGTGATTGAAAATATAAATTCCGGCCGGCGCACGCCCTCCGTCACGCGACGATAGAGAAGCCTTTCAGATCTGGCAACGGGGCAATTTCATTCTCCATCACCCCTTTGATGTGGTGCGCCACCACCGAATCCTCCCGCAGATCCCGCAGGAACTCCCCAACTTCTTCCCCTTCCCCAGCCACAATCAACTCCACCGTCCCGTCCGGCAGATTCCGCACTGTCCCCAACACATCATAGCCCCGTGCCAAATCCTTGGTTGTATAGCGGAAGCCAACCCCCTGCACTCGCCCCTCGTAAATTACCCGTTTCGTCTGCATACGCACAAATCCTTGCCGGAGATGACGGCAAATACAAAGCGGGATTTTCCAGCAATCCAGCTCTCCGACGGCCGTATCCGAATGGAATCAATCTGAAACGATCATGCCTTGGTCTTCAATTCTGCGTTTGTCTGCGTCATCTGCGGTTCGATTTCTGGAATTCTGATGCCCTGATCTATGGCCACCGGATTGTTGACAGGTCGAACTAGCAGTCCACAATCCGAGCCAGAAACCATGAAACCAACTCCAAAAACCATCGTGAATCTCCTCGGCCGCAGCCTGATCGCAACCGCCGCACTGCTGGCTATCTCGTGCTCGCCAAGCATCGACATGCCGAAGGGCACCAGCAAGGGCTACAGCTCCGCCCGTCTCGTCCATCGTGGCTCCCAGTCTCCCGCGATCACCGACGCCACCGAAAAGCAGGTTCACGGCATGATACAGAAATCCATCTCAAAGCAGTTCGGAGCCAAGGGCATGTCATACGGTGGCAGCACCGCCGAGCTCGTTGTTGCATACCTTGTCATCTACCAGGAACCCGGCATGACCGCGAGCTACGAGGATTATTTCGGCTACGGTCGGAATGCTGCTGAAATCTCCGATGTCGCCCACATCCGGGGCTCCCTTGAGAACACGCGGCCTGACTATTTCCGCCAGGCCGGGGTCTTGATCGATGTCATCGACTCCAACACCAACAAACTCGTCTATCGAAACCTCGCCAAGGGCGACGTGGTCAAGGGTGTCTCCGCTAGCACCCGTGCGGCGAGAATCGACGCGGCAATCGGCCAAGCGCTTGCTCCCTTCTTCACCCGCTGACAGCCGGCGCGGAACTTTGACTTGCCCACACTTATCCCAGACAACATTCTCTCAATATGAAATACAACCTGATCATCGGAGGGCTGGCCGCCATGGTTCCGCTCTGTGGACTGCACGCGCAGGAAAAAACGGCACCTGCCGAAGAAATGAGCATGGAGGATCGCAAGGCATCCGTCACCAATCTCGAAACCCACATCGCCCAGCGCGAGGTGCGCCTCGCCGAGTGGAGCAGCGACATCGTTGATCTTGATGCACGGATCGAGAATCGCGTGAACGAACTCGTCAAAATGCTCGCCGGTCTGCGAGACTCGAAGGAATCGCGCACCAAGGTAAATCAACTCAAGAAGGATGCGATTGAAGGACTCAAGCGCGGCATTGATCTGTATGTGGCCAAGCGCAAAGAAATCAGGGAAAAGGTGAGGACAGGGGAAACCGCCGCCCTCGGAGATCTCGGCAAGTTCGACAAGCGCATCTTCACGAGAGTCGACCAGATCGCGGAGCTCACCAAATCCATCCCCACCCACCAGGATGTGGACAAATACGAGTCCGATGGAGGCTCCTACTGGAACGGATACTACCGTGAAAACTCCCGTATCAGCGATGATTGGAGGCAGAATCGCCGTGACACCATAAAATCCGACAAATTCCGTGGCGACACCACAAAAGCATTGAACGGAACACTCGAGCGGCTCGACCAGCGGCGGCGCTCGCTCAAGGACCTGATGGCCAACCGCAAACTGACTGATTCCGCCAAAGATCTCTACACCAGCGAACTCGGCCAGATCGACGCCTACGAGGATCATATCAATTCTCAGCTACGCGACATCACGACCGCCACCGGCGGCGGAGGAAAGGCCATTGGCCGCAATCAGGCGCATGACGTCGGGAACATCATCGATGACGCACGCAAAGATCTGCGCGAGGACGTCTCACGCCTGTTCCGCGCCTACGACAAATTCGCCAACGGTCGATCCTACCTCGAAGGTCTCAAGACCAACCTGCAGGCACGCAAGGATTGGCTTGAGAAGAATGATAAGTAGGAAAGCCGAATTTCCACGCTTTTTCTTGGGCAACTCCGGAGCTTAGCTTTTTCTTGTGAAAGGAAGCAAAACATCCATCGCGCTCGCCTTGCTCGCAGGAACGCTCGCTTCCTGCGAGAAGCCCATTGAGACGGCAACAAACTCCCTTCTTAAAAAGGAAGGAATGGTGAGAATCGAAGGTGGCACCAGTGCCATGGGCTCCACAGGCAGCTTCGAGACACCCTACGGACACAAGGAATTCCCGGAGGAAAGTCCGATTCGCGAACTGGAGATCTCCGGCTTCTGGATCGATGAGACCGAGGTCACCAACAAGCAGTTCGCCGCTTTCGTGGAGGCAACAGATTATATCACGTTCGCCGAACGTGAAGCGGATCTCTCGGATTTCCCGGCAGGCACCGAGGGCTCGCTTCCCAAGCAGCCCTTCAACCAGGGCTCGATGGTCTTCACACCTCCCGAGGAATTCGAAGGCGACCCGAACTCCCCCGATTCGTTCCTGTCATGGTGGCGATGGGATCCCGAGGCGAATTGGCGGCACCCCCTGGGCAAAGACTCGGATACCAGCGACAAGGAAGACCACCCCGTGGTCTGTCTAACCTATGATGATGCGACGGCGTATTCGGAGTGGGCCGGGAAGCGCCTCCCTACGGAAGCGGAGTGGGAATTCGCCGCCCGCGGCGGACTCAAAGGCAAAACCTACAGCTGGGGCGATGAACTAAAACCCGGTGACAAATGGATGGCCAACACCTTCCATGGCAATTTCCCGACAAACGACAGCGCAGAGGACGGCTTCGTTGGCAGCGCCCCCGTGAAATCCTTCCCTCCGAATGGCTACGGACTGTACGACATCGCCGGCAACGTCTGGGAACTTTGTTCCGATTTCTACGATGCGGAATACCCCTCGAAATGCGAGAAATGCGATCCCAAGGGCCCGGAAACCTGGGTTAACAGGGGGACGGGGAGGAAGTCCGACGGGGCACCGCAACATGTAATTAAGGGCGGCTCCTTCCTGTGCCACATTTCCTACTGCATGCGCTATCGCCCCGCAGCGCGGCACTCGCATGAGAGCGATTCGCCCGCAAACCACGTAGGCTTCCGCTGCGTGAGGGATCTCTGATCCTGCGGATCACTGCCTGTGTCACCTCGAATCCACGGGCATTGACTCCCCCACCCTGTCGAAATAGATTCCGGCATGAAAAAACCACAGCAAAAAACTGTATCCTGCATCTGCGTATTGATCCCGGGAATCCTTGCCCTTTCGATTCTGGGGAGCGGCTGCCTGATGAAGCGCACCGTCCATACCAACGGCCGCCAAGTGGAGGAAAAGTATGTGGTGAAACGGCCGATCAAGAATTTGATCAAGAATACGGAGATCGAATAATCCGCCAGGTGGACTACGCCGAAAGCTTCCAGCCTATAGAGGAAAATGGAATCGACAGAAGGACGCGAAGTTCGCAAAGCCCGAATGAGTTAGGGAAATCAGACACTAACCTTCTGGGTGAATGATAAAGGCCATATTTGAAGTGCCCAAGTGATTGAACCTTTGCGAACTTTGCTTCCTCCTGTAAAAAAATCATTTCGGTTTTTAGGTTCAGGGATTGAGCTGGGGGATTTTTTTTGCCCTGTGAGTTGGCCGGGAGGCGGAGCTACCTGCGCGGAGCCGCCGGAACGTGCGAGCCAGTTCCACGCCCGACCAAGCGGAGGAGTTCGTTGCGGAGCCGAAGAGATGGCGCTGCAGATCCAGAGCCGCTGCCGCCAACTCCGGAGCGGGTTCATCATCGGATGCCTGCGTATTTTTCCATGCGGACCAGGCGGCGTAGGCTGCCGTGGCTTCTCCCCGGCGGCAGGCGCGGAGAAGTTTTCCAGCCGCGATGCGTTCCGGTGTTCGGATGCTACGCCAACGTCTTAAAATCCAATTCACAGCAGGCCTTCTTCCCCACACGGCGAGAGCAACGGAAACTGCAGCGGCAAGCAGCAAGAGCCAGGGCACACTTTCCTCTTCCCCATCTCCTTCCGTTACTTTCTGCGGCGCGGACGTCACCAAAACTGTGACGGAAGGAAGCGTCTTCGATTGAAGTTCCTCCAAGGCCGGATTCCACCATTGGTAGGTGAGCGCGGGCAATTCCATCGTGCCTGGTTGTTGAAAAAGGTAGGAAATTGTTTCCCTGCGCTCGCCGAGGAAGGCTCCGCGTGCGGTGTTATCCGTCACCTCAGGCGTGCCGGGATAGACACGAACACCATCCGGTGCACCGGTTGGGGCGGCGGCAAGAGCCATTCCGGTCATTTCGCTGGCGCGCTGCACGATCGTCCGTTTGAAGACTGCACCCGCCTCGACGGAGTGAGGGACAGGATCCCAGCTTTCGGATAGTCCCAGCGACTCGGTGGTGACCAGGAACCCGAGACCTTCGGTTCCGGGCGGGCGGCGGATTTCAAAGCTAGCGGCGGGCACCATCGTTTTCGTCTCCGCGACAGGCCCGGTGAAGCCGTCGCGGCTCTCAAAGCGCACTTCAAACGGAGGAATCTCCACCTGACCACTTTGCTGGGAAAAGAGTGCGAACTCGTGGCTCTGGATGAACCAACTTTCCCCTTCGATTTCCTCCGAGGACACCACCGGATTGCCAACTTTCAGGATCACGGAACGCGACACATCCGGAAGCGAGAAACTGGCCGCTCCCGAGAAGGATCCTTGGGCGCGCAGGTCGACGAAAAAGGGAATACGCTGGCCCACCCAGGCGGCGGATTCCGGCACTCGGATTGCCACCGGGGTGGACTCAGCACCAACATGCAGGGGAAACAGAAAGAGCAGGAGCAGAACGAAAGGAACCCGATGCCCCCCCCTTGTCTTCGCCCACATTCTTGAAAACCTTGTCACTTACCTTCTCCTTCCGTTGCCAGTTGATAGGAAAACTTCGCCCTGAGAAAATCCGCCGGTTTGGTTTGTACGCGGCGCAGCCACATCGCCTGGACGGACGCATCGGAAACCGCCTTCTCACCGGCGACCTGGGTTTCCTCCCCGCCCGGCTTTTTGTTTGGGTCGAAACGGATCTCGTCGGCACCGATTGTCTGGTCACCCATATCACCGCCCTTCTGCTCGACCATTTTCGCGCGAGCTGCCGCGAGATCCCGGTTTTCCAGCGCTTCCTTCCAGTCGGGACGGCGCTCCAGGGCGCGGTCGTAACAGGAGATGGCGGTTTCGTACCTTCCGCGCATGAGCCAGGCATTGCCTTGATTGAACAGGGCTTCCGCGCTGTCGCGGCGGGCAAAGGCCTGCACCGCTTTTTTAAACTCGCCGGCGCGATACCAAGCGGTTCCCTGCCACATCGGGTCCGTGAAGGAACCGGCGGCGGCTTCAAACTCGCTGCGTTCGAACTGGCGGCGCCCCTGCTGGTCGGGCGTTAGCCACAGTCCCGCCAGGGTCAGAGTTGCGATGATTAGCATGAACTTCATTCTTTCTCCTCATTTCTCCTGTTCGTCCGGCGGAAGGAACCGGCCACCATCAAGGCCAGTGCGGGTGTGAGCCAGTAACCCGCCTCCTGCCAACGTGCCTTCGAATCTCCGGCCCCTCTCCCTGGCACACGAGCCGCAGCTCGCGTGATGGCGCGAACATCCGCATCGTCCGGGGTCAATTCCTGCACCGGAGCCTTCAAGCCTTTGGCTACGCTGCGCAGGGTTTCCAGATCGGAGGAGTCGGGGTGATTGATGACCAGGAAATGCACCGGCAACTCACCTGCCGCCTCTTGAGCATCGCGAATCGCCTTGGGATCCGCACCGACAGAATCCGTGATCACCAGCAAGCGGCCGCCTGCTCCCTCTGAGCCGAGGGCTTCTCCGGCCATTTTGATCGCGAGATCGAGACGGTCACCCGCGACGGGCATGATATCGGGGCTGATCTCAGCGGCCATCTGTGCCACCACGGATGTGTCCTTGGTCGGTGGCAGGACAAGATGAGCCGTCCCGGCGTAGGCGATTAAACCGAGCGGTTGGCCTTGTCTCACCTCCGCAATGTCGGCGATCTTGAGATGAGCCCGCTCCTGCCGTGAAGGAGCCGGGTCGGGCGTATCCATGGAGATATCCGCCTTTAGCAGGATCATCAGGGGGACGGACTCGTCCGTGAAAGGGTTCCGCTCCAATTGCCAAGTCGGACCAGCCACGATGATCCCGGCAAGCAGCCAGGCAATGAGCAACAGGCGCCCTGGCCCACGGCGGGAAGAATCGCCTCCGACTGCGAGCGCTTCCAGCAGTTCGGGATCCATTTGCGCCCGCCAGCCCCGCAGTGGATCCGAGAGACGCTGCCAATACCACCACACCAACCATGCGAGTGGCAACAGAAGCAGCCACGCCGGACGGATGAAGTGAAAGTTACTAAGCGCTTCGATCATCCCAAAACCTCCAATTTTCCAGTGAGTGGATTGACGTGAACCGCCGTCGATCCCAAAGCAGATTCGCGGGCACGACCGCGAAGGTGAATGAGCTTTCCTACGAGCGAGAGCAAAAGCGCGGCGAGCACCGGCCACTGAAAGATATCCCGCCGCGGGACATGGCTGATGGTCTTCACTTCCCGGGTCTCGATACGATCGAGTTCCTCGTAAATCCCTGCCAAGGCTTCGCGATCTGCGGCGAAGAAATATTTTCCGCCCGTAGTTTGAGCCACCTCGTTCAGAGCCACTTCATCGAGTTTCTCCTCCCCCACTGTGGTAGGATCGCCAATCGCAACGGTGTGGATGCAAATGCCGCGTTGGGCGGCGACCCTCGCGGCTTCAGCAGGCGGCAGTTGGCTCTTCGTGTCGTTGCCATCTGTGAGCGCAATGATGGTCTTCGCCGGAACATCGCTCTCATCAAAAAGCCCGACACCAAGCCCAATCGCATCGCCGAAAGCCGTGCG
>Ga0206130_10001504_pt1 | contig 33889 bp, 54 predicted proteins | sample Helgoland_Spring_9_FD_148637 | JGI IMG/M metagenome (GOLD analysis project Ga0206130, IMG submission 148637) | Pelagic subsurface seawater microbial communities from Kabeltonne, Helgoland, North Sea - Helgoland_Spring_Bloom_20160512_1 | ecosystem: Environmental > Aquatic > Marine > Epipelagic ...
TGTATAGTTTTTTTAATTTTCTTATCTTATTACCTTTCTTATGTAAAGATTTACTCTTGTTATTATTATAGGTGTAATTGTTACGTTGTTAATGCTTGTAATTCTGCGTTAGTTAATCTTGTGTTGTAAAGTTTTAAATCATTATAATTTGATTGTTCTATAAAAGATGTACCTCTTGAATTTATATAAATTTCCTCTAAAGTTGATGTAAATGCAAAAGTAGCGGTGTTACTTCCAATAAGAACCCCATTTATATACATTGCACTCGAACCACTTGAATAAGCAAATGCAATTTTATATCTTCCAACAGTAATGTTTGTCTTGCTAATATTAAAAGAATTAGAAGACGCAGTTTCTGCGTAAATTATATTGCCATCTCTGTAAATTTCTATTTTGTTACTTGAATTAGGTCTAATTGATAAAAACATATTTAAGTCAGATAATGTATCAAAATCAACATCAAGAAACATCGTCCCCTCTGTTTGCCCTATAACACCATCTGGAACAGTTTGACTACAACTATCAGCCAACCTTGTTACTGCACTACCTTGTGTTGGAATATAAGATGTAGCGTAGCTTCCTTGTTCTACTTGGGCACCCCATAGATAAACATTGTTATTAGTATTACCAAGATAAGTAGTATTTCTATTAGCGCTTAAGTCATCATTTATTAAATTTACTGCTATTGCCGATGTGGCAGTTGCTAATGCTTCAAAAGAATAAGAACATTTATACCAACCATTACCATAATATTTAATTTCAGCAGTACCTCCACTAACAGTTCCTAAAACTCCATTTTCTATATCAAAGTTTGCTCTACCACTACCAATAGCAGATGTAGATGTTGGTGTTAGTTGAATTGCATTTGAAGTTCCTTTCTTTGCAAAAACAGTAATTGTATAATTAACATTATCATTTAAACTTATTGAACCTGTATAAATTCTATGTATATTATTTTCAGAATTTTCAGCAATTAAATCTGCATTTAAACTACCGTTAGGACTTATTATTTGATTTTCGGAAACAGTTACTCTATCTTTAGTCCACTGACTAAAATCCTCACTATAAGTAACTAAATTAGTTCTACTCGGCTCTAACAACAACGCTCCTTTACTATCATCTTTATAATCTATTCTTGGTTGTCCACTACCAACAGTTTCAATTAAACCATCTTTATTTATAACAGTAGCCTTTGAATCTCTACTAAAATTGAAGGGCAGAGGCTTGTAATTTGAGTTTAAATCATTATAGGCAAGGATAGTATCTTTCTTTCCATACCATTCTCCGTTACCAAATTTTAATGTGTTTGCCATTTTATAATGTGTTTAAGTTTAATTCTGTTACTAATTCGTTTAATGAACGGTAACTTGTAAGTTTTTCTAATTCTAAATCGGTGAGAATTTCATCGTAGTATGCTACTTCTTTTGTTTTTCCGTAAAAGTCGTTAGAACCATTACCTCTGTCAAATGAAACATCATTTAATCCAATTGGTACTGCTCCATTATTATCCGTATCAACCTCAAATCCATTTATCCATAAAGCAAAATCATTAACTTTGTATTTTACTGCAATCTTATTTTTTTGAGTTTGGTTTTGTGATGCAGATTGTAAAAATGCAACTTCTGAATTAGAAGTTCTTATTCTACCTACAATTGTGTTTGTATATTCTGACATATCTATACATACAAGGTTATTGGGATTTGAACTTCCATCTGATATACTAATTCTTTTTGAAGTATTATCATCTACCAACGCAGCAGTATCAACAAATATCACCCCTTGACTATCATTAAACACCTCACTATTACCACTTCCACTAGCAGTATCAGCTTGTCTTGTTACTGTTGAGCCAGAGGTAGGGATGTAGGATGTTGGGTAGTTTGATAACTCCAATTGCATTCCGTATATTAATATATCGCTTTCATTAACTGAATTTATACCCCTAATTTGCATACCAAAATTATCAGTAACCGATGCAGTCGCAGTAAAAGTTGCAGTATATAATTTCCATTCGCTTGTTGCTATTTGTTCTTCTGATACTTGAGAGCCAGCTAACCTAAATTGAATAATTTGATTTGTTTCATTTGTTGATTTTACCCAACAAGATATACTATATGTTTGCCCAGTTGTAAAAGCAAAATTTCTTACTAAACCACTTCTATCTGAATTTGTACTGCCTACTGCATCAAATTGAACTCTTGTTGCATTTTGTGTACCATCTGGAGATATTGCATATTCAGCAGTTACTATTGGAGCAATACCACTACCAGAACCAATTTTAGACCAATAAGAATTACTAAAATCTTCACTATACTCAAATAAATTTGTTGCACTATTCTCTAAAAGCAAAGCACCCTCTGTACTATCTGTATAATCTATTCTTGGTATATCATTACCAACTACTTCTATTAATCCTTCTTTGTTTACTCTTGTTCCAATACTATCTCTAGTAGTTGTAAAAGGTAAAGGTTTAAACGCATTATTAGTATCTGAATACGCTAATGTAGAACCTTTCTTTGTTGCCCAAGTCCCGTTACCAAACTTTAGTTTCTGTGCCATATCTATTCTATTGTGTATAATTGTCCGTTAGCCATATCTGAAAAAGATGTCCAAGACGTTAGTTGTTCTATTTCGCTATCTGTTAATGCTGAATTGTGGTATTGTACTTGTTTTGTGTTTCCGTAGAAGTCGTTTGAACCATCGCCTAAATCAAATGCTAATTCTGTTAACGTATTTGCGGTAAATATTGAACCCGATAAATCAGAACCAAGTTCAAACCCATTTATCCATAGTGAAAAATCATTCACTTTAAACTTTATAGCTATTTTATTAAATAATGTTGAATCTGTTAAAGTTGAAGAAAAAGCTGCTTGGTCAGTTCCCGAAACCTTAACCCCTGCTTCAATACCATTACTTGTACTGTAATATATGTAAATTCTATTACTAATAGTTCCATCTGATATAGATATTGCTCTTGGTGTATCACTATTTACCAAAGCACTTATCTCTGCCATCAAAACACCTTCTGAATCATTAAACGTAGCTGCATCTCCAGAGCCATCAGCAACTTCTGCTGAACGAGTTACTCCACTTCCATTTCCGTAATTAGGAATATAGCTTGTTACATAAGAACCTTGTTCTATTTGACATCCATAAATTAAGCAATTTGTAGCTTCCGAAGAAGTAAATGAAATAATACCATTTGTTGCACCTATTGGTAATGTTAAAGGGTTAATCTCTAATCTAACCCATTTATCAGTTAAAGTATAATGCGTATCAACAGTTGTAAAAGAACCACCCGATAATCTTTTTACTCTTATACTTATTTTTTTACCAATATTAGAACCCTCTCCTTTTAAAAAAACACTTGCAGAATAAGAATTATTTTGTGAAGCAGCAAATATATCAAACAAACCACTATCTAAATCTGATTGAAGTAAAAAATTAACTCTATCAGCATTTTGTGTACCATCGGGAGAAATTGCAACATTAGGGTTTATTCCATTAGCTCCAATACTTGTATCTATTCCTACTGCACTTTTAGACCAAGCAGCATTATCAAACTCTTCTGAATACTGTATTAACTGCAATCTCTCTGGTTCTAACAAATGACTTGGACATCCTACAACTTTACCATCAATCATTGGATAGTTTAATCTTGATTGTCCATTTGATACTTCTTCTATTAGTCCTTGTGAGTTTATTCTTGTTGCCTTACCACTACGAGTAAAAGTAAAATCTCCTACACCACTTGAAGGTAGTACAGAAAACAACTTGCTTCCTTGTGCAGCTGGTATTAATGCTAATTTTGGTTTTGCCATTGTTTAATTATTTAAGTCTTTTAATGCAGTTGTATGTATCCAATCTGCTAAACATTTTTTTGCTTCTATTTGGTCTAAATCACATCTTACTAATTGTACTGAAACGTTGTCTATTTCTAATATATCTCCAACGCTTGATGAACTTAACCATCTTAATTGCGATGATGAACTGCGGTATGTAAAATAAATAGTATAGCTGCCTACTCCATTCCAAGAACCTATAATATTTGAATTAGAATATTCTTTTATAGTACCACTAACTAACCCTCCAGTTGCACTAACAATATCAAAAGTTAATTTATATTCTTTACCTTGAGTAAAACTATTTACGCCAGATGTTTTTATACCCGCTTCAGTATTAGAATTTACTGTTACTTTTCCAGTATTATTGCTTACATCTAAAGTCGCATCATCTCCTGCCCAACCAGTATTTCCATTACTAAAATCTGCATTTACAACTATATTATCTTGCTCACTTGTAAGCAGTTTAAACTGACTACCAAAGAAATCAGGATTAGTACCAGCAGTTCTTGCAGTATCTAAAGCAACACCCCACCAGCTTGTATTATAAATTTCGTTTGCCATAATTATCTGTCTTTATTAATTAAGTACCATCTTTGTAATGTATAACCTATTGAAATACTCAAAAGTATTATTTTTAGTATAGCATCTATATTTGTAAAACTCAACATTAGACTACTCCCATTAATTGCATATAATTTTATATCTGCTAAATTCATTTTTTAGTCTTTTTTAATTTTTTAAGAAACTTTGATAAAAGCTCTATATTTTTGTTTTTCGGCTTGCTCTTTCTTATCATAACACCCAGCCACTAAAATTAGCATCTCTATCAGGGTACATATCGTCTTCTGAATTAGTATTGTATTCAGGATATTTGTTCTGATTGTAAACCATAAAATCAATAAATCGTCTAGTGTAAAACTCTGCAAAGCTGCGATGTCTGTCTATAAGATAATCTACCTCTTCTTTAGTCGCAGTTTCACTATTCTCAGAACTATGTTTAAAGACGCCTCCGTTAGCTATCTGATACGATGCGAATGGTATGTAATCTACCATAGCGAAATGAATCAACATAGGCTTAATGTACTCATCAACTAAGATCGTATAATCAGGATTGTCTGTAGAATTAAGAGTCCCAGCTATAATCAAGTCTGAAATCTTATTATACAAGTCGCTACCTAGGTAATTCTGTATGTGAATATCTTGAGCTAAACTGATAAATTGTATAAACTTATTTATGTCTACGTTTCCGTCTACGATAGTATTTCTTACCAGGTCTTTATTTGTAATAAATATTGCTTTAGCCATTATCTTGCGTCTTTAGGTATGTTAGGATTATTTGGAGAAAAGCCTTTATTCTTCATATTGTTTGGTGGCGTAGGTACTTCATACTCATTAGGCACCGGCTTAAAACCTTTGCTACGTGCTTGCTTAGTTGTAATCTCAGTTTGCTTTCCGTCTTTAAGCATATACGTTCTACGATACCAGGCGTGATGGCATCTTGGTCCTCCTTTATAAAGCCAAATATCATATTTATCTTTGCCACCCTCTCCGAAGCCAGGATTAACTGCTTTCTTACTCATCATCTGTATATCTTCCTTACGATATACCTTATTGGCTGCTTCCATCTTATCGCAAAAATCTCTACTTTTACCTGGGGATTTTATAGGATGAGCATATCTATATCTTACCTTGAATAAAACACCAGCTTGACTGTCTTGTTTACTCGTTCCGTCCTCACTTGATTTAGCCTTAGGCCTTGCAACACCGGTAGAAGCTAAACTAAGCATAGCGTCTAAAGAGTCTTCTGAATCATAGTCTACTTGACGTTCATCAACCAGGTCATATCCCTCAATATCGGCATCTTCTCCTAATTTTATCAACTCCTCAGCTACGCTCTCTTGGAGTTTTACATCTATCTGACAGCTATCATTAGAAAGGCTCATTTTAACTCCAGTTTCCTCTTCTCTGGTCTCAGAGTCTGTCACATTAGACAAGTCTTGGAACTCTAAAGGCTGCAAAGTTTTGAAATATAAGTTAAGAGTAATGTTATTAAAGGATAATATTTTGTCAAAAGCGTCTATTAACAACTCTTGAAATGGTCTGATAACCGTGTTATCCATCAACGTAGAAGCCGTTTGAAGCTCATCAGCGTTATTACCCAGGCCTGACTGGTCTTTTATACCTAGCAGCATTGGACTTACTACTCCGTGAGCTACCATAATCTTACGCATACTCTCATCTGAAAGGAACTGGTATTGATTATGTGCATCTGATAAAGGCACCGGCTCTATGGTTGCAGCCGTTTCTGCATTCTCATTAAAGGCCAGGATAAATCTACCAGCATTAGAACTGCCAGCAAATTTTTCTGTAATACGACTTTCAATTAAATCTCTTTCTTCTTCATTTGGAACTCCATTGTTGAAATTCAATATCATTGATGGATTAAGACCTTGCTGAATGTTGTTTATATGGTAATTAGATACCTCTTCTTCTAACTGAGCATATTGTAATCCACCCTGGTAGTCTACTGGACTGAAATAATAGAATCCAGCTACATAGGGTCTAACGTATAATATCTCAATAGGCTCTTTGCTTGTTCCAAAGGCCGGTATACGCTTAGGTATTTCGTTAGGTTTAAGGCTTGACCAGTCAGATGAATAGTAAAAACCCTCTATCTCTCCGTCTTCGTTGCACTTTTCCATAGCTAAAGTTTCGATAGGCATATGCTCTACTTGAGCGATTGTCTTTCTGTCTTTAGAATATATGACTTGTATTGCACATTGTCCCATTAGCTTTAAGTCATTGACCAGCTTACGCACACAATCTTTTCTAAATATGTTCATCATAGAAGCGTACTCAGACGGCTTACGTGAGCTATCTGTTGCATCTAATCCTTTTCCATAGATCAACTGAGAAAACCCCTTTATAACTGCGTTATTAGTAGGACTTCCGGTATATCTATCTATCAGGTATTGAAAGTAACTATTCTTTTCCCCATATGTTACCCACTCCTTATTCTTTTTAACTGAAATTTCAGGACTTGTGTATGTGCTGAGGTTTACTACTCTTATTTTACTCATATCTAATCTATTACTATGTAATCGTTATCTCCAGTACTATGTGTAACGTAAACATCTTTATTTATATTATAAACTTCATTTTCATCTTGGTCTATGGATTGATTAGAACATAAAATTGCATCTCTGTAAATGACTGCATTTTCATTATCATCGTCTAAAAGCCAAAAGTCATATTGATGTCCGTCTACTAAAAAACCGGCACTAGCTTCAAACTCAACTCTTAAAAAATTTTCATCAACTAATGTTGTAACACTTGAAATTGTATCAGTAATATTTGTAAGTCTGTCTCTTAATTTAAAAGTGACATTTGTTGCATACTTACGTGGAATAATTTTTATGATTGTTGTTCCGGTCGGTAATACTTTTTTCATATCCATATAACGCTCAAATTAAGTGTTTTTGCGATAAACTGAAAAAAAATAAAATGGACTCTCTAGGCCTCATCGCCAGTGGATTTTTTACTTTCTCAATTTTTATAACACCTATATTAGAAATGGTGGCAAAATTGCTTAAAAGTAGTTTAAAATGCTTCTCCAGGCGTGCTATGTTTTTTAAAAAATGACAAAAAAAAGAGGCTAAACTCGTGGTCTAACCTCTGATTATTAACATTAAAACTAAGTAAAATCTTATGCTTACGGATTGATTTGTGTGGCTGAAACTGTAACCCCAGCTGCTGCAAGATCACTTACTAAAAAATTAGCCGGCTTAGTTTCTTGTGCTGCTAAAGTAAGTGTATATCCACTTAAATCTCCCATTGCTGCTCCAGTAACTATTGTTCCTCCATTTACATCTGCTCCGTGGTCAAGACCCATAGTGAACAGATTTCCGTTGTTATCTTCTACTATAACGTGAGGTCTTGCAACTACTAAAAGTGCAATCTCATTGTGAGTAGCTTTGTCTAACTTCTTAAAAGTAAGATTCAGAGCTTGCTCATAGAAAGTAGTCCCATTTTCACGACTTGCCGTGATGGTTTGCTCAAAAGAGTTAGTACCCTTTAGCTCATACTTGTAAGCCGTGGGTGCTCCTCCAAAATCATCTATTGTGTCTGTATTGGTTGTATCGTAACCTACAACACCTAAGGTGCCATAGTCTATAAAGTAGACATTCTTTAGTCCACCTACGGAGTCTTTACAAGGCTCAATACGACCGGTATTTAAAGTACAACTCATATGTGTTTTTTTATATTGAGAGGCCTGAATTAACAAGCCTCCCTATGGATTATTAAATTTATTAGATAGTGTAATATACGATATCACTAGGGATTCCATACTGGATTCCGTAAGTAAAACGCATAATTACTCTAACATTTTGACTTCCGTCAAGCTCTGCCATATCTAAAACTCTTACCTCATTTTTGTCTGATAATAAACCAGTTCCAAAGAATAAGTTAGACTTTTCAGCAGCTACCATATCATTATTAGCTAGACCAGGTGCTCTGAATATTTTGATTCCGTCAAACAATAAAGATTGACCTAAATCTTGATTTGTACCAGCATCATTTACACCGGCAGCTCCTACACCAGCAGCAGCAAATCCACCTAATGCACGTACATATTGTCCAAAAATGTGGTTAGATACGTAAAGGTGTAAATCATCTTTGTACTTAACTGAACTAGGAATGTCATCTACTAGCTTACCTAATTCTTCAATTACGTTTGCAGATGTAATAGAAGTAGCACTTGAGCCAACTTTAGGTACATTCGTGTCTGCTGCGAATAAAGTAGTAAAACCTGATATTCCGTTTGCTGCTCCAGTTCCTTTCCATACTTGGTTTTCAATGTGCTCAGACACTTTCTCTCCAACGTGTGCGATTAAGAAATTAGAAAATTCAGGAGGTAAGTTATCATAAGCTGAAAAACCCATATCAACTGCTTCCCAGTCAGATCTAAAGTCTTGCTTACATAATTGTAAATTTACGTCAAACTCACTTGGTGCAAGAATACGCTCAGATAAAGTAATTACATCGTCAGTAGTAGTAAAGTCACAAGTCGCAGCTTTAACTATTGAGCCGGTATCTAACTTCTTGATTACCTCTTTGTATTTTACATTCGGTTTGATAGTGATACCACCTTTATCTAGGGTATCTCCTGATAACAATGCTGCTGCGATATACTTTCCAGCAAATTCGCCAGCATATGTTGTTGTGATTGGTGTGTTTAAACTATTTGCCATCTTTGATTAATTAAAAAAATTATTGATTTATTTTTGTTAAAATTCTATTTAAAATTGTGTTTTTTCCATTAGCTCCAAACTGAACTAAATCTCTTTTTTGATTAGCTGCTTCAGGATTATGACGTAAAGGCTTAACTGCTGCTTTAGATAACTCTTCTTTTAACTCAGCTGCCTCTTCTTCTTTATCCTCTCCACTCTTAACATATTGAGCTTTAACTTCGTCTATCATAGCTTTGATTTCTTCTACGGCCTTACCTAACTCTTCTTTAGTAGCGTAACCCATTTCTTCTTTCTCTTCTTGCTTTTCTTCTTCTGCAAAATGAGATTCTTTAACAGTACTTTCTACCACTTTCTTTGGCTCTCTTGATTCTGCTTCTGCCTCAACTTCTTCAGTTTCTTCATCAGCTACTTTCTCTGCAACCTTTTCTACGATATCAGATATGATACCCTCTTCAGCTATTGCTAAAGTCATTCCGTCTTCCATTTGGTATTCTCCTACCGGTAGAGCAACTTTCTCGTCTTCTGTAACGATGAATACTGGCTCTTCTGACTCGAACTTTTCAGCTTCGATTATCGTGCCGTTTTCCAACTTACGTTGTTCTAGAGCTACCTCAATACCTAAGGCTTGTTTTACTCTACTCAAAACTTCATTTGATTTATTCATATTGACTAATTTTGCTTAATAATTGTTTAACTTTACATATAACGATTAATTAAACCCTCTTTGCGTTTAAGAGCTACGATTAATGTTTCCTATTCCTTGATTTATAAAATATCCCTCGCAACAATCCCTAGAGTATGTATCTTTATCTTTACATAAACATCCTCTACGACCTCCGTTAGGAATAGCATATCCTATTGTATAGTTTTTGTCATCATTCATATTACTTTCTTTTTATCGGCACGCAGTTAGGTACCTTTTTTCCATTTTTCATTTTAAAGCCGATTGCCTCATAACCTTTCCAACACGCATCATCCATATCTAAGTCTAACTTACCTAGTTCTTTTAGCTTGCTTTCTGCCCAGCGTTTACCAGCCAGGCCACCCCATAGTAAATAAGAGATAGTACCACACGCTTTTGAATCGTTCTCGTCATAGTCTTCCTCAGCTCTACTCAGGTATGAGTACATACGCATAATAGTATCAGCTTCTAGGTTACCACCTTTCTCTAAAGTGGCTCCTCTTACCTTTCCGACTTGTGTTGCACACTTGTTATTTACCTTCTCGTTTAATTCTCTACCTCTTTTAGCGTTGTTCTTTACGCTCTGTGGATAGTCATTAAATGATTCTAAGTTCGTTCCCTCAGACCCTTTAAAATACGTCTTTAATTTTTCTACGATAGCATCAGCTTCTTCATCTTCTATACTAGATAATGATTCCGGTAGAGGCTCTTTAGGTCTTTCGGCCTTATCTGCAAAGTACCCCTCTATTGAGAAGCCTTTTACCTTACCAGTCTTTACATAGTCATTCCATATTTCATCGTTGTTTACCTTTACTGCACCCATCCAGGTACCGACCGGAACATCCATATCATACACATTAGACTTATCATTAGCCTTGTCTTCGACTATCCAGGATTCAACCAGGGTAAGACCTTGTATTTTCATTTCGTGCTCTAAAGTACTCTGAGATTGATTGCCAGCTTGTAGGTAAAGCTCTGAAGCTTTCTTCACAGTATCACGGCTAAAATATATGTAATACTCGTCTTCTCCATTTACTCTAAAAATTGGTTTATTAGGGATCAGTATTGGTCCCATAAGTATTTTCTTTTCTCCGTCAATCTTTTCAAACTTAACCTCTACTGATTTAGATTTAAGAGCCACAAAATTCTCTTCTATGGCTGGAGATTCTACTACCGATATAGCTTCTACTCCATCTTCTTGAAGCTCGTCAATAACTAATTCTATAATTTTCATATTTATATAACGATTTGAGTTTATAATGTTGCGTTTTCTACAATATTTCTTTCCATTGATTGAGCCGTAGTAACATCGTTAGACACTACAAACGCTTGTATAGGCTGCTGAGTTTGTCCACCAATAGCATCTGCTAATTGATTAGAGCCACTTGACCCAACAATATTAAAAGCTGGTGGTGTAGCAGCTACTGGAGATGGTGCTGACGGCACGCCTCCTCCTCCTCCTCCGGCTCCAAACTTAGATGTTGCTGCCTTTGTTTTAGACATAGCTGACCTTATACTAGCTATAATACCAACGGCCTGAGCTGCGAATACTGCAATAGGGATTAAGTTAAATGGTGGTGGAGCTGATGCTGCTGCTTTACCAGTTCCTTTAGCTATATCTGTACCACTTTCTGCTGCATTCATCGTAGCTTTACTTAAAGTAGATTTAGCATTCATAATTAACTCTTTTAGTGCGAGAGCTTGTTTTGCTATAAATAATGCTTTACCTACTCCACTTTCAGCACCGGCTGCCTGGATAACTGCATCAAGACCTTGTTGTACCAAAGCCTTTTTAGTTTCAGCTTCAAGCTTATCTAACTCTATTTTCTGATGACCAAATTCTTGCTGCTTAGTTGCTAATTCAGTTTCAGCATCAATACGAGCTTGAGTGCCTTTTTGTGTGTTATCAATATTAAATTGTAACCTTTCTAATTCTAATTCTTTCTCTAATTCAAACGCATCTCTTTTAGCTTGAACTTTTGCCAGCTCATTATTGCCTTGCTCTGCCATAAAATTAGCCTCATTAATAGCTAGCTCATTAAGGCTTTCTGCTTTAGTCTTGTCTAGGTCTATTAATTCTTTCTTTAATCCTATCTCATTAACCAGCTGCTCAGACTTAAAACCAGCAACCTTAGCGTCTATTGCTAATAGCTCAGTATTTAATTGATAAAGCTCATTTGTACGCTCTACTGATTCTCCCTTTAAATCAATCTCTGTTTGTATGGCGTTAATACGCTGCTGGATAGTATTCTTTTCTGCCTCAGTTTGGTCTTCTAAGACCTTTCCTAACTCTTCGTTAGCCTTTATTCTGTCTGCAATAGAAAGTGTTTCATCGTCTCTTATTTGACGTTGCTGCTCAGCTTGTAAATCATACTTTTCAACCAGGCGTTGTTGCTGCAAAGCCAGTAGCTCAAAATTCTTTTTAGATTCAACCAGGCGTTTAGCTTGTGCTGATGCTGACTTTACGTCTATAGTTTCTACTGCGACTGCAACACCCTCTGCTATTCCTTGTGCTAGAGTACCTACTTCTCCTACTGCCTCAACAAAATTATCTCCTATCTGCTTACCAGCATCTTTTATCCTTTCGCCAGTTTCAAGTAACTTACCTTGTGTTTCTGTAATAGCTAAATTTAGTCTTTTAATTTCTTCAGGATCACCGTCACCGAAAAATGATTCTTCCCAGGCTAATTGTGCCTTTTGAACACCCAGCACTATACCCTGAATGGCTGCTACAACTACATTAACTGCAATACTCAAAGCTCCTCCTAGTACTTTACCTAACGCATCAAAGCCTCCGGTAGCTTCAGATACTCTTTCTATAATTGGTTTAAATACATCTACAATCTGATTCAAAACGATACTCAAAGTCTCAGAAACCTGAGCTAAAGCATCAGTCATAATCTGATTCTCTTTAAACTTTTCAACCAGGTCGCCAGCTAGCTTGATAAGAATACCAAATCCAAGGCCTTTAAACACCAGGCCTAAACCTTTAAAACCTTTACCTAGACTACCTACTGCTCCCTTTACTTTTTTAAGTACTCCTACTTGTTTCTTTCCAGCCTTAGCATTATCTTGTAAAGCCTTGGTAAGTTCTTTTTGTTGCTCAGCATTTTCATCGCCCAGTTTTTCAACGGCCTTAGTTAGCTCAGAAATCTTCTTTACTGCGTCTTTTACGTCAGCTTGTATCTTAATCGTTTCTTGTACCATTCTTTATATTTTTTAACTGCCAGCTAAACTCTTTCCAGTTTGTAGGTAGCTTATTTTTTCCTTTAGCAATCTCAACGTATTTGCCCTCGTTTACATACTGGAGCATATCTAATATTTGTTTTATCATAATTTTAAGGTATAGGTCCGCTCAAAGTAGTTACTACTAATGCACCTGATGGTGCTGATTCATTTAATAAAATATCAAATGCAACTACTGTAATTGAATATGATGTTGCTGGACTTAAACCAGTTATATCATCTGAATAAGTTGTTTGTAAAGGCTGAGCCAAAGACCCACCAACTGCTACACCATTTGCATAAACAACATAATAAGACATTGTAATATTATCTGGAGATGTACTCGGATTCCAAGTAACAGTAAATGATGTACTTGTTATATTAGACGCAACTAATCCGGTAACTTGTGTTGGATTATTACCACTAGATGTTAATATCGAGGTAACGTCATTGAGTAATTCAAATTCAGATTTTCCAGTCTTCAAGTTAGTTGTTAATGAATTTATCTTATAAGCATTATTATTAAATTTTACTAAATCATTTAGCTTCAAATTATAGTAAAGACCGAATGGTAAATAAGCACTTACTTTTGTGATTCTTCTCCTGGCATTAAAAACATCTTGAATATAAGTCTTGTAATTAGTTTCAAATAAACTATCTGTAAAAGCAAGTGGGTCTACTACCGGCTCGTTTGCTTGATACTCGTTTATCTCATTACCAAAATGTATATTAGATTTACTTGCAGTTGATGTTAAAGCTAAGGCATTAGATGGAATATAGTATTCGTTAATATCTTCAACATTACTTGTTTCTGTATCTCTTATTCTTATACTTGTTTCGTTTGATAGTCTTATAGGGTAAAATAATAATGGAGATCCGTAATAAGGCTCTTGATTATCGTCTACAAAATAACCCCATTGAACATCCGTAGAGGCTCCTCCTTGTACGTCATAAAGCCTTTCATATTGCATATGCTCAAAAGGTAATTCTAAGTCGTAAGATTTAGTAGGAGCATCAAATATATCTGAGTTTAAACTATAAGATAAAGACCCCCACCTCTTATTATTTAATTGCTGAAATTGTTTAGCTAAAAAGGTGCCTAATCCTTTGTATGTGAAATCAACTTTCTTAAAAGGTAGTGCTATATCAACGCTTGATTTTTCTGTATCTATGTAGTTGCTTATATCAACCGGTACTGAAGAGCCGGATGCATAATAACTATCTAAAGTTTTTACGACAATAACGCCATCATTATCTACATAGGCCGTTAAATTGAACATCTTAAAAAGACCAGTTAAGAACTCTATAATAGTCATTTTAGGCATCTGCTCTTGTATATTAAATTCAGTAAATGCAGTTGTAGTAAATGGAAATGTATTTGAATAAACCATTTGACCATTCTGTCCAAAGCCTAAACCTCCTTGTGTCCAAGATACCGTCCACTGAATACTACCAGCTGCAAACGTCATATTTGTTGCTGATGCAATCTGTATTGTGTATGTACTATTATTGAAAGGTACTATTATTAATTGCTTAGCTCCAGTACCAGTAGTTTCTCCTACTATTGTTGATCCATCTCTGATAACTCTAATTGTATATGCATCTGTTGTATTTGGAGGTGTTACATTTAGATTTAAAAAAGATATGCTATAAGGAGATTGAGCAGTTAATGCTAAAACACCATTTAAAACATTTGATGTTGATGGTTGACAATTCGTAGTTGGCACACAAACAGTTGTTCCTAATTCTGTTACTTGTGTAAAGTTTTGTAATACTTGTGCTGGTGCATCAACGTGTCCTTTCTTTCTATGTAACCATAAAAACAAATTATCAAATTCGTCATTTGTATTATCATTAAAAAAGTCATCTGAAAAGGTTAATGTTTGACCACCAATAAAAGATTCTGATTGTATAGCATCAATAATAGCTTGTACTTTAATTGCATACTTAAATTGATTCCATTCAACACCATTTTGATTGTGTGTACCAGCTCCGTGATGTGATATATTTCTTATTCCTAAATCTGGATTAGGAGGAAAATTAACGTGGCTAGAACTATCGTAAATTAATCTGTTTGTATGTGTGATTAAAGGCACTATAATATTACCATTTTCTACAGCAACTTGCATTGCACTTGTAACATTGTTAAAATTATAAATTTGATTGTAGTCATTTAATTTTTGTAAAGATGATAACTGACTATCAGCAAGAACGTCTTTTAGGTTTATAGTGTTTCCAAAAAAAGTAATATTGTATGTATGAGGTACGTTGTTCTTTAACTTAACACCATTTAGTTTTATTAACCCTTCTTTGAAAGAAAGATTGTTTAATTCTAGTGTTGATTGTTTTTTAATTCTTGCATCGTAACCTTCTTCAATACTAAAATCATAATAGTGTTTAAATATTTTATTATTTGTTTTTGATGCTGGTATTGCAAACGTTCTTGTAAATTCAGTAAATATTTTACTGATGTCTTTCACGTTCTGAATAGACTGCGTTAATACAACACTTTCGTCCTCAAATAAATCTACTCTTTGACCCTCTATGTATAGTTGTATTTTTTGCATTTATCTTATGTCATTTAAAACATTGTAAGAATTTTCAAACTCTATCGTGTACTCAACTAACTTATCGTTTAAGCTAGTCTTATAAGTTATATCGCTAGTCTTTATATTAATTGGTAATACTTGTTCGTCTGTATTTGTTAAGTTTGTTATCCATATCTTTTCAGATAACAATAACTGCTTAAATACTTCGTTGTAAGATTCACTTAAAAAGCCACTACTCAAAGTCATTGACTCGTTTGCAGTAATGTTAAAATCTCTTTTCGTGTGCACACTCGTATCGTATGTATTAGTGTAAGTTAAAACATTAGCTTTATAGCTTTCTCTTTTAGTAGTCATTTGCTCAACTTTCTTTTTGAAGAAATACATATCTTGTAATACACCAAACTTATTAACAAAGGTTATTTTCTTTGGCTCGTATTTACACTCATCAATAGTTTTTACATTTATAATATCAAGTGTTCCATTAGTATTCCCAATATGTATAGCATCTACTTTACCAATACTCAGAGTATTTAGATATTGCGAGATACATTTATTATCTTCAAATACACCTAGATAATTACTAGCTACTCTTGACTTAAACGAATCTCTTTCACTCTTTCCATTTATGCTAATATGTGCTACTTGTTCTGTGGTGTCTAATGAATTATCGGTATTGATATAACTACCAACAACCTCTCCATCTCTTAAAAAAGCGATACTAATATTTGTTCCAATGTAGACTGGTATTCTGTAAACATTATCATCTAACGCAAAAACCTCTTTATTACTCATTAGAAGATTCTTTCCAGTATAGGAATAGTAACTACCTTCTTCAAAATAAGAATAACCATCTAATGCTAAGTAAGTTGATGTTGATTGAAATAATTGACCTCCGTTTGAATCAAAAGATGTCTTTACAATTCGCACCCATTTACAAGTATAATATTCATCAGCAGCAAAATAAAAACCAAAAAAAGGTACATCTAAATAATCTCTAATTAGTTCAGATATTTCAAAATTTATTCCAATAGCACCTGGTAATATTTGCTTTCTTAAAGAGTATTGAGGTGTACCAGTATAATCAGTATCTCTATTACCTGAATATATTTCAATATCTACAGTAGCATAGGCTATATTTACGCTTGCATCCCTTACAAAAAAAGGACTTCTTGTGTTAATTATTTGACTCATTTTTTCTTTTTATTATTCATAAAGACCAGGCGTACCAGCTGAGCTGCATCCAGGCCATATGACTTGGCTAATATTTCAGGTAACATTTCATAATGCTTTTGGAATGGCTTAGTAAAAAATAAGCTAGGCTTAATACCTTTTTTAAACACCCCTACTGCTATTGCAAACTGAATGCTCTTACGTGGTAGAAACTTACCCTTATCATCTCTAATAGCTATCTTTCTTCTTACTATCCACTTATCCATCTTACTTGGTGGTGGCATTCCTTTTAATCCGTTCTTGCCTCCTTTACTCTTATATGAATATGGAGTGTCATATTTCTTTTCAACACCTGAAACCCCTTGGTCTATAAAGGCTCCGTAGTGTTCCATTTTAATCACAAACTCTAAGGCTCCTGACGGATATATTACAACCGGCTCCCCTTTAATACTATTGCTAAGCTTTCCGGAGGCGTCTATTGACTGATTATACTTGCCTTGTGGCCTAGCTAGGTTTTCTTTCGCATCTGCTATTACGAGGTCTCTAAACTCCTCTAGTGATGCTTTTAAGTTTGAGAACTCTTCTAACATTTACTGAAATCATTTGCAACCATAATATTAGCCGTGTATGTCCAGCCAGCTATTTTGTTTTCAAACCTATCATAAAACGGCTCACAAGCCGGTACACCATCTAACTGAAATAAGTCTGTATTCAAAGTACCTCTTCTGAGTACCTCATTTAGCTTATTCAGGACTGCCAGCTGCGTATTCATTACATCGTGTTCATTATCTACTCCGTTGAATGTTTCGTCTAAGTTAAGAGCTTCGTTTATTTGGTCTTTACTCTGCCATACAACATCCATAGCCAGGATAGAAATATTAAATACAATAACATTACCTTGAAGTGTAGCACTATTAACTATCAAATGTGATAAAGGAAATATGGTAATCTTGTTCAGGTCTATCTCTGTCAAATCTCCTGATGTAACCGTATTCACATTAGGGTCTAATAATAACTCATTTTTAATCTTGTCTAACGTCTTGTAGAACGCTTGTGGTCCAGCTATACTCATTTCTTAAATTTACTTTTTATATTGTCGCTTTCTAGCTTGGCTTTCTCTTGTTCAAAACTTAGCATAGTTAAGCAAGCGTTTACTCCCAGTTTGGTAATATCATCAAATCGTCTAACATCTCCTTTAGCGAGTGCGTAAATCGACTGATACCAACCCCATTTAGATGCGAACGATTGAAATCTTGAATAGCTGTTTTCTCCTGATTCTCCAAATAATTCACTATACCTTGAGATAATTCTATCCCTAAACGATAAAAAAAAACCAGGCTACTCACTACTGCATCCATAGGCATATTCATCATAAGCTCATCATACTGCCCAGGATCATAACTCTTAATTCTATATTTACCACCCAGCTGCTGCTCTATTGGTCTGTATAATACGGCCATAGCTTTATGCATATTAGTCCAGTCGCCCATAAACATATCCAGGTCAATATACTCTCCAAAGCTCATATCTTCAATCTTAGGAATAAAACCAAACTCTACTCCACCCATACTAAATCTCTCTACTAACTCAGGTTTAGAATTAATGGCATCTGATATAATGTTTACGATATGCGTAACGTCTTTTATTTTAAGAGCTATCGCCTGGTCGTAAGGTACATTACAGAATATCTCTAACATCTTTAGTGATATGAAAGACTCTGAATTAACGTCATCTTTATTTACGTTTACCAGGTTTTCATACTTCATATATTGAGCTAATGTAATTTCAGATAAATTGTTCGGTACGTTTACTTTGAACTCCATATTAATGATTTAACATATAACGCTCAGAAATGGCTATTTTACAAATGGAACAAAAAAAAATAGGCATCTTGTTAGACACCTATCTTAAACACTCTCAGAATGCTTTAAAATTACTCTCTCGGCTTTCGGCCGGCCTTTCCTTTCCAGTCTTCTGCTAACTCTTTTCTAAAATTAACCATATTGTTCTTAGTATATTCATCGCCTTTCTCGATAGCTCGCTTACAAGTAGAGTATAAACTAGGGATGTCTTCTAATAAAGCTCTAGCGTCAAACTCTATCCTCATAGCTTCGTCTTCGGAATAACCTATAGTTTCAATATGTACAACACCAGGCGTTGCGTATAGGCTAATTGTTTTTAAAATAAATGCTTCTTTCATAATTTAAGGTTTAGTATCTAGCAGCATCACTCTGTAAAAAAAGTGATACCAGCCTTTTAGACATTTCATAATTCAGTTTAATGGCACCAGGATCAGGACTCACGTATATTCCGTTAGGACTTCTCTGTATCTCATACGTATTGTCAAAATCTAATATGACCAATAACGTTCCTCTCATAACGTGGGTATGTGTAACACGCATCTTATCTATGTTCCTCATAACTTCTAGTGTTTATTGATTCGTGAATATAATCCTCAAGGTCTTCTCTGTAACGCTCTATCTCCTCAGCTATATCAAGGATGCGTTGTAGTCCCTCCAGCTCCATACGGCTGCCAAGAGGCTCTCCGTTAAAAATTTCATTCTCTATTACTTCTAGACACTCGTCTAAATCTTGTGCCGTGTTGTGGAAACGGCAATAACTCATATTACTCATAATTGTTCGTTTAAATGTTATTAACTATATTTCTCTGATATTCTAAAACCCTCGTTTAAGCCTCTCTCATATTGACTAGAAGCCAGCTCACACATAATATCACTTAATTCGATAAATTGCTCTGCGGTTAGGTTTAATTTCAAAGCATTTTTTTTATCGTAAGCTTTTGCTAAATTCGATTTTAATGATTCTGTTTTCATAATGTTAAAAGTTATATTTGATTTTAATAAGATTCCACCAGGTTAAGTGCTGGTATTCTTTCTCTGTGTAAACGTGGATTCGGCCTCTAACCTCTAAAGCGTGTAAACCGGATGGTAGGATTCTGTGTATCATAATTGTTCTATTTTTTAATGTTAGACAAAGCAAAGATAAGAAAAAAAAGTTACCAACAAAATTTAATAACTTATTTAGCGTGCTTCATAGCGTGTTCGTAGGCCTTGACTAATAACAAGTGCTGGTGTGGATTCTGAGGCCTAGAAACGCTTATCCTTACACCCCTACAATGGAATATAAAATTACTGACTACTTGTGCCATTTCTTCCTCTGTCTTACTTGATTGCATACTTACCAAAGTTAGGTCTACTAAGAATAGAATAAGTAGCGTATCTCAATCCGTCGATAAGATGATTATTCTTGTCTTCTGGTTGATTAGTTAGCTTTCCACTCTTGTCTTCTTTCCACTTGTAAGACCGGAACTCTCTAACCAGGTTATCTGAAACCGGCACCAGGTTTAATGTGTATCTTTTAAGTAAATCAATACCAGCGTTGATGCTATCTTTACCTTTAACAGACGGCCTTATGTTCCAACCCATACGTCTAAGCTCATCATTTAATCTAGGCTCAGCTGAGTCTGCATAAACCAGGGATCTATTAACGCCTATTTCTCCCAGGACTTTACTAATATCAGATGCAGTCATATGTGTTCTATAAAGATGCTCTTGGATATAAAGATTGTTCTCGTCTTTCCATACTGATACAACTGCCGTTGGGTCATTGGAGTAGCCGTAATCCATACCATAGGCTACAAATGAAGCGTTTTCAGGAACTCTTAAACATTCTTGATACTTGAATATAGTTGAGCGTGAAGCTCCCCTCTCTCCCAGGCCGTATATTTGCCAATATTGTTCATCAGTATCTCGCAGCCTTTCAATCTCAGATATGATTGTTTCGTTTAGAAACGGATTATCTAAGTATGTGGTCTGATAAAACTCAGTATCTTCTCTTGTAATTACACGATCATAAATCCAATGAAACTCGTCTGATGGATTGTAGTCTAATATAATCTTGTCTTGTGTTCTAAAGACCAGCTGCTGCCAGTCCTCAAAGAATAATTCATTAGCCTCATTAATAAACAACAAATCTCTCTTCCGGCCTCTTACTTTCTGAGGCTGGTCTAGGGATATAAATTCAACCAGGTTACCGAATAGCTTATACTCAGAGCTTGACTTATTATGATTAGAGTCGTTATAGATTTCATAGATTTTAAGAATGTCGATGAAGTCACGCATCACAGTCGCTCTTGTACTTGGAAATGTCTTTCTAGTGATTGTAATAACCTTTCCGTTATGTCTATTGCAGTAAGAGAATATAATCCATAACAATATGTTATACGTCTTGCCTGACCTAGTACCACCTTGCTCTACTACTATCTTCTTTTGAGAGCTTTCTAAGTGGTCAAATATAACATTGGTATCAATCTTCTTTTTTGCCATTCGTAATTATGTTTACCTCGAATGATGTTTGCTCTCCGTCTGCACCGGTTATCTCCTGGCGTTCTACATAACCTCTTTTCTTTCCTCTTGTCTTCAACAGAAATATAGTAGCCGGCACGCTACCCTCTTTAATCTGTAAATGTAGATGAGATTCTGCAAAATCAAGGATGACGTTCTCAAGGTCTGAAACCTCTTGAGCATAATCATTGTCTTCTTTTAACCAGCGATAATGTGTATTACGACTAATACCTACCATTTTACAAGCCGTTGAAACTATGCAAAGCGTTTTCTCTAAAGCTTCGAGCATATTCTTTTTTAAGGTGTCACTATTTGTCATCTTCTATAAATGTTTTAATTAACTGATATGCCTCGTCTGAGCCACTTGCTAATACGTCTTCTTTAATATTATTAACTCTTGTCCCAATGGACTTGATATGTCTTTCGGTTTGCTTAGAGCCTCTTATTTTACGCCCAGCTTTTCCGTCTCCACTAATTTTAAATATAACCGGCTTAGCCTTTATAATGAATGTGCTATTGGTAAACCTATCTCCCTCACAGATAACCGTCTTGTGTTTAGACCAGGCCAGGAACTTATCTAAATCTGTAACTACACTCATACTAAGTCTATCACTACCTTCAAAAGTAGAGCCGTCATAGACTCCTATAATAGCTATATCATCGTTATAATGAAATTTAAACTTTCCAATCTTGCCTGGCCGTAATTTATGGTCTGCTAAGAGCTGCTTCATTACCCAGGTCTTACCGACTCCACAAGCTCCTATTAATAGTATGTTCATCGTTGTCTAATGTAATCATTTAAATCGTTTGTAAAGTCATCCCATTCCCTATCCATCATAATAACTTGACCGGTCGTTCTGTAATGGTTTTGCTTTATCTTGCCAAAGCCAGGGTCTGCCGGTGTACTTTCTAACCTAAGATAACTAGGTAAGACGTCTTCACGGCTATCCCAAAATATCTTAAACTTGTTTTTACTTTGCCATTGCTTTTCTGCGTATCTTATTCTATCGTGAAACATATCGTTGTAAACATTAGGATAACGTCTGTTAGGCCTATGCCAGGACTTATAACAACAAAGCGTAGTTTCCAGTGTGAAATAACTTAAGTCTTTATGTGGAAATCTTGCCTCTGCCTCTGCCAGCAGCTTGACCCCCTCTGACTGAAGCCAGGTTATTGTATCATCTGCATAATGTACTTCATTCTTCCACCAGTCTAAATCATCACGGCCTAACACTTTACAAAGACCATTCCTATGAGACTTACTTCCTGATATGTTACTTAGAAATAACGTATCACAATCTAAATGGAGGCCAGCTATTTTAAGATACTCTAAATAACTGAATGTAGCCAGGCGTCCAAAGGTGTAAAAATTGTTGATAACAAAGTCCCAGGTGCGTCTAAAGTTCTCATACTTATCATCGGTGCTGCAAAGCTCTTTGAATAGGTCTTCTTGTGACCGGCCTCTTAACACTTCTTTGTACTTTATGATGCAGTCTTCAAATATGTTTTTTATGTATCGTCTGTCTGTGTCCCAACCCAGCTTGAGGTAATGCGTGCGATACCAGGAGCTAAACTCTTTGATGTCTAAATTTTTGAGGCTTGGGAACTTTTCAAATATCAAATATGTGGTAAGTACATTCTGTGAGCATCCGTTAATGAATGTAAACCAAAGCTGCTCCTCGAGATCTAAATCTAACTCTTTAAAAATATGTGGTATTGCATAATAAACTGCTCCAGCGTGTCCCTGATATTTCAAATGAAATTCATAGAATCTTAAAAAAACTTCACGCCTATATTGAGGCAATCTAAAGTCAAGACCAGGCACTAAATCAGACTGCTCTAATACACCATTTATGTCACAATATCTCTTATTTTCAATCATTTTATATATTTTATTTTTCAGCTCTCTACGTATCGTCAGCAGTAGATTTTTTATTTTCGTAAGATTTCAATAGCAGTATGTCCCAAAGGTGTGAAAAGCTCTTAAAACGTCTTAAAAGTGGCTTCAATTAACTACTGGAAAAACCTCTCTTGGCTCATTTCCGACCACCCAAAAGAGTGTATTTTTGTTTAAATATTTGTCAAATGTTTCAGGATTCTGTTTCATCCAGTTCCATATTTTACCCTCATACCTTGGGTGCAAATCTATGCCACCAAAATTGTACGGCATCCAATCACCGTAACTGCAAAATCCAGTTCCATTTATGTCGTGATGAATTAAATCTATGCCAGTATTTTTGTCATTGAACATTGTATATCTGAATGCTGAATTAAGATTTTTGCCTATAACTTTGCTAATGATTTTCAAACGCTGAGGTATGTATTTTAAATTGTATGAGCCGTTATTACCAATTCCCATAAGTAATATTCTCTTTAAATTACGAGGTGGATTCTGAGATATACCATACAGAATGCTAACCACTGAATTACAAGAGCCACACGGAATAATCATTGTTTCAATATCATCAGGAATATTGGCTACCTGATAACTTCCTATCTTATGAAAAGCCTCTATTCGCTCAGGTGGATTTAATCTCTCGTCTACGGTAATATTAGTTTCTAATACTTCGTGTCCTGGCAGCTTCTTGGCTAACTGAAAGGCCTTTGATTGCAAAGCTCTAGCATAACCAATCTTTTCTACTTTGAACTGAGCTCCCATACGATGTGCTAGTATCATATTAGTATGCTTCATATAATGCTTGCTACCGGTTACTATTAAACACCCCAGGTCATAATGCTTACATATTGAGGATATGAAAGGATGTTGTGGACTACCTACTACTGAGCCTGAAACTATACCGGTAATATTTTTTGTTTTAACCCATTCATCTACGAGCCATAAACATTGCCTCATCTTAGAGCCGTTTACTCCGTTGAAGCCTAATGGTGCAAACTTGTCTTCACGCTTAAATTTTACCCCTCCGTACTCTTCTACTGGTGTGAGGTCTTTTAGGTAATCCGACCAGCGTATCTGAGATCTATCAAAACTATATTGTGGGAATATGCTATTCATTTAAAAATGCTTTAAGAGGATAAAACACTAAAGTATTACGATATCCCTCGTCAGCTAAAGGTACGATAGGAGTAACTCCGTGTACATTACGCCAGGCCGGATATACTAACATCGAATTATCGCAGCTATCTATAGTGGCACCATAATCAGGAATAGTAGTACAACCCCCTTTGCTATTTTGACGCTTGCAGATAATCACATTTACTGCTCCGACCAGGTTTGCAGTATCTCTATGATAAGGAGCTGCTATGTTGTAATTAGAAATAGAGCTTGTAAACATATTACCAAACTTCCATTTATCATCTATGCCTTTAAATAACTCTAATTGCTTTTCGTAGATGTTAGGTGCCAGCTGCTTAATTAGTAACTCAGATTCTTTTGCAGCCAGGCTCATAGCCTTTACAAAGTTCTTTGCAGATTTAACTGAATGTACTGAGCTAATAGTAGAGTAAGGTCTTCTCATATGAGGCCTTGGTGGTACTGCTCCTAAGATTGTGCTAAACTGTAGTACGCCTGAGCTTCGCTTCATAGTTGCTTTAGGAACTCGTTTTGACCTAAGCTCTGAATCGGCCAGGTTGATGAAGCTGCCCAGCCTTTCAGAATACTTATTAACATCTCTAATATAGAAGCCTATAAGCTCGTCATTATCATAAAAAAGTGAATCCTCAGTAACATTAGGCTCTATGTATTCACATACATCTCCGACCTTTACCGAGTGTTCAACCTTATTTAAATTAATCCTTTTCATAACCTTTCTTGACGTTTCTTAATTCTTCTAACAATAGACCTCCTACGTATATGTTTCGCTCTCTAAAGTGCTTATTATACCTTATAACATCATCTTTTGGCATATCTACTTTAATATGCATCGCTTTCTTTACGTTTGACTCGTAATTATCAATCTCGTCTTCTAAGTCTTCATAGTCTAAAATCGAATAGTCTATGGTTGTCTTTCCAAACCAGTCATTAAATTGTGGAAATTTATCTTGGATAATCTCTTCATCCCATTCGCCAAAACTAATATTGTCTTTGATAACTAATTCTTGCTTTTGCTTATCAGTAAAATTTGTTACTTGCTTTACCTCAACATCTTTATTACCAAGCTCTACCCAGGCTCTATATCTCATATTACCAGCCAGGATAGTATTGTTCTCATCAATAATTATCGGCCTAACATTCATCATATCAGGAAAATCAGTCAGGGACTTCTTTAAGGCTTCGTACTTATGCGTGTCTATGATACGTGGATTATTCTCATAGGTGTTTAATTGGCTTACTTTAATCTTCATAATTATCTTTTAAAACTTTAACTAAAATATCTCCTACCGAGCCACCCAGGTCTGTAACGTCTTTCGCTAATTGATAAGCAGCCGGATAGTCGTTTATATCAAACTCTACTACATAAACTGGAGGCTTCTCACTTACGTTTTCAGAGCCATCTATATCAGGCATATCATTTTTAGGATTCTCATCTTCAAAGTCATAATCCATATCATCATCAATAGCTTCTTGTGGCTGCCATACGTTTAACCCAAACTCTTTAAGTTCTCCAGGATCATAATCGTTACCCAGGATGTCCCAATCCCATACTCCGTAATTAACATTGTCTTTAACTACGAACTCTTTTTTACGCTCAGCTGAAAGGCCGGTAACTTGAATTACCGGTACCTCTTTAACTCTAAGCTCCTTTAATGCTAAATATCTTTGATTACCCCCCAGGATAAACCCATCCTCATCTATTACTACTTCTCTTAATTCTAACATTTCAGGAAAATCTCTCAAACTCTTTACGAGCTTTTGAAAGTTACTATCTCTAATTACCCTGGGATTATCAGGATTCGGCTTCAACTGGCTCAGCTTGTACTTCGATATTCTTTGCTGCTTCATATTTTACATTTTGGTTTAATAATTCATTAACTAAGTCAGATACCTTAACTACATTATCTTCTGACATATTCTTTAGAGCCGTATCTATAAAAGCAATCCTCTCTGAAACACTATTCTTGTTTGCACATAGTTGATTAAAAAGAGGTAAGAAATTCTCGTTGTAACGCTTATAGACATCAAACATCTTTAACGAATGAATAACCGTAGCGTGGTCGTAATTCTTGCCGTAATATCTGTAATTATCTCTAATCCAGGTTAAGCTCTTGTTCATAACTTTCTTTAATATGTAATTATATAACGCTCTATATTCTACATACTCTCTTTGGCGTGAGTTTTTAAACACATCTACCCCAGTAATTTCTTTAATGAGGATAGCCATTTCTATTTCTTTTCCTATCATAATGTAAACTCTCTATAATAATTATCTAAATCTGCACCATCTTGAAAAAAGGCCTTATACTTAGAAATCGCTTCTCTAACCTTTGCTTGGCCGGATAAATAAAACTCTTCAGAACAATGTGCTAATGCCATTTCTAAATTACCTTTATCAATAACCAGGAACTTAAAGTTCTCATAAGGTACATTGAAGATATTGCAGTAAATATAAACCTGGCAGTCATAGTGATATTTCTTGCAGCTATAATGAAAGCCTCCTATATCATTTGTAGTCTTTAAATCTACGATTCTGTTTTTGCCCAGGATGTCTGCCTTGGCTCTGAAAGGAAATCCGTCTACTAATCCAATACCAGGTACCTCAAACTCAGAGTCTCCTAAATACTTTAGACTCATTTCAGTCCTGAGAAACGCATCAGCTAACCTCTCTGCTTGATTCTTTTCTTTTATAGTAAAAACCTTGCCGTGCTCTTCTTTAGCTTCTTTAAACTTCTTTGTGTTCTTACTTTGTACGTCTATGAATATTTGTGACTCAAAAACATCAGGCTCTAAAATAGCCGTGTGAAATAACCAGCCATCTCTTAAAGGCTGAGATTCTTTTTGTGAATACTTTTGTCTAAAGGCATACGTCTTAGGACTATCCAATAGGTCTTTAATGGAGCTTGAACTCAAAGCTAGTTTGTTAAGCTCTCCATAATAGAACTCGTCATCTTGCATTTTAGATAAAATCTCATCTTTCTTGTACTCGACTCTGTCTAATAATTTAATTGTTTTACTCATAATATAAATGTTAATTTAACTCCTCAGTTTGGCCAGGAGCTTTAGCCATAATTTTGTCATACAAATCATTAACAAGCTTCAAAAGTATTATCTGACGCTTTTCTAATGCTTTAATACGCTCTTGTTGTGTTAGTTTCTTTTTTCTCATAAACCGGATATGTTTTTAAGCCTCTGTATTTCTGCCTTTAATTCATCGACCTCAGCTTCAGATTTTCTAGCTCGCATAACTGCTCTGTTTTTATCAGCCTTAGAGTCGCTCATATACTTATCATACAAGTTCCTTTCTGACTGGATAGTATTTACATAAAAAAAGACATTCTTTAATGATGTTGATAACTCTTTGAGTTCATCGTTGTCAGGCTTCAGCTTCTCCCACTTCTGTACAATCTCACAACAATACGAGAAAGCTGCAAAATACTCTAGGTCTTTGAGTGTGTTAATTTTTGGATTCATTGTTCTAGTTTTAAATGTTATTGTTGCAAAGATAGGTATTTATTCATTAATGTTAATAACTACTGCTTTGCTTTCGTTTAATAAGTAGCATTCTTTTTTGACTTTACGGCTATTCCACATAGTAGTTTCAGGACAATATAAAGTCTTTACCTCAGGCAGCTCCAAGTCATTAAGCCAAAACATATAATTACCTTTAGAATCTGCTACAAAATACAAGGCCACTACATTAAGGCTTAATAGCCTCTCTAACTTATCTTTCTCTATTAATTTATCTTCATAATGTTTATCTCTAAATTTCATTTCTATTACGCAATCATACCCTTTTGGAGTCTTACCTTTAGCGTCATACCATTCCATTCCCTCTCCAGTATGTGATAACTCCCAGCCATCGAGATTCAGCACCATAACTACTGCCTTTTCCCACTTATGAATATCTTTAATCTTCATTCTCCCAAATATTATTTAGGTCTTTAATCCAGGCGTTGTAAGTCTTGGGACTACAAGTACACGGATATTTAACCTTGTGATTGAAATATTTAGCGTGTAATTGAACTAAGAGATCTATCTCTTTTTTTTCTAACCTATCTGATGTGTTACTTCTGAACTTAGTCCAGTCTTTAAAGTCTTCACTTGACATCTTCACTTTTGCCATATCTATCTATTTTAAAATTATTCCAGTCTTCTCTTCTTTGTTCGCACCCACAATCTACACCCAGGATTTTACTAATGGTTTCTACTAACCACTTTATACCGGTATATTTTGTTATGTAAAATACTAAATCACCTAATCGCATATGTTCTTTTTTATTGTTCTTTTTACTTTTTGGATTGTTCGATAAATAGAGTAGTAACTTATACCAGTCATTTCGCTGAGCTGGAGCATAGAAATATTCTCATTATAAACCAGGTCAAAAACTTTCTTGTCATACCAATGTAATCTCTCTAAAACTTCTTTGAGATGATCTTCTTTAATTTTAACATCTATTAACTCATAGATATAATCTTCAGAAAGTGAATTAGACGGCTTTTCAGAGTGTTTCGTTCTTCTGCTAACCTTTCTAGTGTAATCATAAAATAAAGTCCTTAGAGTCTTAAAAACGAAATAATAATTAACTTCATCTTTGTTGTACATAATCTTAGTCTTGTCTTTATTCTTTTCAGACCAGCCGTGAATCTTTATGTACATATTTTGAACTATATCTTCAGCAGTCATTTTATCCAGGCCAAAACTCATTGTAATTTCGACCCAGGTATTATGCTTTGCTGCAAGTAGTTCTAGTATTGTCAAAAGGGTATTTCTTGATTTAATTTATGTTTCTGTGGTTTGAGTGGATTTATTCCGTTAATTTCAAAACCTACATTATTCTTTACAGACCTTAAACGAATAGGCTCATCCATTGGAGTAGGTCGGCCACCAGTATCTATGTCTTTGACCTTTCTAACGTGGATATGACTTTGCATCCAGTCTTGTGGGTGTTGTATGTATCTGTGTATAACCAGGAAATCATCTGCTCTGTTCACAAACTTACCTCCTCCTTCAACATCTGATGCCATAGGTGGAATAGGATGGCCAGCATAAAAATCTTCTTTAGGATGCCTCTTACGTAACGCCTCTGTACTTGCGTGTGTGTTAAGCCATATTGATACATTATTGTTTTTGCAAAACATCCTCATCCTGGATGTCGCTTCGTAATCGTATTCGTGAGAGCTTATACCTTTCAGTACTTCTCTGTTCTTTATAAGACTATTGTATGGGTCTAATAAAAAGCCACCATAATTCCAGGCAGCTTTAATATCTTGAGCTAATTTCAGGAGCTTATCAAAAGTGAATAAGTCTTCACAATTTACAAACTTAAAATGGTCGTTAATCCAGGCAGCTTGTTTCTTGTAAACTTCTTGTTCAATTTTATTTATCGGCTTCTGCTCCATAAACTCTATTAGCTTTTTTATAATACTATACGCTTCATTCTCTGAGCTAAAAACCAGCCAGCGTATTCCGTGTTTCATTGTGTATAAAAGCATCAGGTATAATACTACCGTGGTCTTTCCTACGTTTGCGTGACCTAAAATCACATTAAAATTACCAGGCTTGAATCTAAGGTGTTCGTCTATACCTTTGATGCCCAGGCCTAATCCCTCCTTAAATTTGCCAGTTCTGACATCATTAAGCTTGTTCATTGTTTGCTCGAAATTTATCAACATATGTTAGAGTTTTGTGCTTGAAATATAAAAAAAAATAATGGATAAAAAAAAAGGGAGCTTTTTTACGGCTCCCCTCTATAGTTAAAATGGGACTATATCATTATCCCTATCAGGACTATGGTCTGATGATTTTACCTTTTGTGGTGTCCAGTCATCAAAGCTAGCATACATTTTATCAGGGTCTGATTTAGCCTTTAAAATATCTACATTAAGCCAGCCGTTATTGTTCTCAATATGAGCTTTCTTCTTAATAAGGAAATCAGCAAATTCTGCAGCTCTGAAACCCAGGCGTGCAACTACGAAATCCTTTGGTCCTTTCTTGACGATTATTCCGTCTACAAATTCTTTAGCCATTATTTTAAGTTTATAAAATCGATTAATAATTGAGCGTCACGGATAACCGTAGTAATATCGCTTTGCCCTCTCTGAGCGTGAAAATCAGCTGAAGCCTTAACCATACTCTGACGTATAATCAACTGCTCTCTGTTTGAGTTCGGAACGCTAGGTGCCGTTCTCCTTGCTGAATCTGTTTGCTGCTGCTGAGTGTAAACCAGCTTTGCAGTGTTGTACTTAGTATCTTTAATCTGATACTCTGCTTCATCTCCTACTACCTTTTTAAATTCGCCGGTAGCCAGGAATATTGGATTATCTCCGTTAGCGAATGTGACCTGGAATCGGTTAAACGTTTTTTGTCCGTTAGACCAGGTACCTTTGTTTTCAATGTGAGTGATTTTACTCGTTTTCATAAATCTGAGATTTAATGTTATTATTCAACACCTCGATATTAGCCTCGAGGTAGGCTACACGGCTTTCTAGCTCGTTTATCTTATCAGTCATCGCATCTATACGATACTGTTTTAATCTTAAAAGATCTTCTGTGTGTGTCATATCTAATTAGTTCTAAATATCCAGTAACTAAATTCTACACCACTACCTGACGCATCAGCAAAATCATATTCTTCTTCAGAGCCGTCATAACTACCAAAGTGATGTCCATAGCCGTCTGACCTCCTCAGATTCTCAGCCGTTTCTGCCCAGTCTATTTCTATCCAGGGATAGTCATCTAAATCAGTACCAGCCAGGTAACAATCTGTAACCAGGTCTTTAACCGATTCAATGTGTATATCCTCTATGGCACTATCAGAAATAAAGCGATAAGATTCAGACCGGCCGTTATCAACATAAAAATCATCGTCATAATCAGCCAGTTTATCAAATAATTCTTGCCTAAAAACTTTACAATCTATATCCAGGACATCAGCAGTAAAGTCTATAACATCTTTGTATAATTGTATCTTGCTCATAGCTTCTGTCCTTTAAGTTTACCAATAGCTTTCAGATAATCATCAGGCATAATCCAACCTTGCTTTCCGTTATACTTATCAAACCTATCAGTCTGTCTGTCTATCGCTTCTTGTTTTTTAGTGTAAATATAATCAACTAAATAACGAGCTTGTGACTGGTGCTCAGGTAGTCCTCCTATGTGCCAGTTTCGACAATGCATAATGGCTCTATCTGCGTTATAATATTTCCAGTCGTAGATAGTTAATACACCGGCACCGAAATCAATAATCCATTCAATAGAAACCTTTTCGCCCACCTCTTCTCTGTATGATGGCTCTCCGAATATTTCTTTAATGTCGTAATAATCAGCTTGCACAAATTCACGTAGCGATGTGCCGTTCGCTTTACCATAGGACTCTTCATCCCTAAGTACTTTAAAATCGTTCATAATGTAAAAATTTAAATGTTAATAATGACGCAAAGTTATGAACAAATATTGAAAAAAACAAATAGAGGTAAAAACTTGAAAGGATCTAAACACAAAAAAACCAGGCATAAAGCCTGGCTCTCTCTAACATTTAAGATTTACGAACAATCAATCTCAATGCAAATATAATCATTTTTTTAACTTTACCAAACGAGCCTCAAAATAATCTATTATATCTTGTATATCGTGCTGGCTTAATTTAACAGTCTGACGTGATTTAAAGTGCAGCTCTTCAGCTTTACCCTCTCCGTATAACTTATCCAGGTGCACGCTAAAAAGGAACTGCTCTCCGTGTCTAAAAATATTACATCCCTTACATTGTACTTGGCAATTATCTTCGTCCCAGCGTGTGTTGTAGTGTTTACGACTCATAAAATGACCACAATCTTGCGACTTCCATTGGTCTACTTTTCCACAAGTAAAACAAGCTACATAGCCATTGCTATCAGCATTTCTAGTCCGTATGTATTGTGAGAATACTTTATCGGCCTTAGCTATTAATTTACTACGCTTGGATTTAGGCATTAGATTGCGTTGTCTAGTATTTCAATCATATGCCTTATCTCACTACGTTCAAACTTACCCTCGATAGTAGCGTTATAAGTCTTAAATTCGATATGATACATATGCTTTTCTGCATCATTTTTCTTCTCTACTTTTCCTAAATTTTTGATTTTCAAATTAAATTTCATAAAAATATGCTATTATTATAATTATTATTATTATTATATTATTACTAAACATTAGCTAAGGCTTAGTCCTGAGCTAAGGACTTAGTCCTGAGTTAATACTTAGCCTTATGATAAGGCCAGGAATCTCAGAAATTACTATGTAAAGTTATGAAAAATCTTTGAACACGCAAATGACCTACTTAGAGATGGCTTTGTACTTCTCTATGCCACGGCTTCCGAAATAGGCTACATAGGTGGTTACCAGTAAGGTCTTGAGCAGCTCAATCCATTCGACATCAATAGCAAATGCGTTGCCGGTAGAGTCTAGCACTACGAATAATGAGGTAACAAAAGTGAGGTATAATAAAACTAAAGGCCGTGTATTTTTTGAAAGCCAGGAATCTGAAATCATATCATTAGACCATCGTTCAGTAACACCTCGCATCTCTTCTAAGTCCATTTCAAGCAGTTTTAAGGCAGTTTCTTTATCTTGTGGTGGCAAAGTATCGTCTGAGTGTATAAGATTCTTTAAAATACCTAAAAACCCTTCATCAGGTAAAGCATTTCCAAGTTTACTAAATAAGCCTTTTTTACCTACTAAAAACTTACCTACTTTTGTGTCTTTAAATTTCTTTTTCATACTCCCAGGTTAAGCGTAACATAATGAATATTAAGTAAATATTAAGTTCGTAGAAATCTTCTTGCTCGTCAGGTGTATAATACGCCCAGCCTAAAAGAGGTCCTATCTTAAATCTTTCAGATAAACTAATTTCTAAAATTCTCATATTAAAATCTTAAGCTAATGTTTTCGTATTCTGTTTTAGCATCAAAACTTGGACAGTCTTTAGAACTAAAATCTCTATGTCCGTAAACAACCCCTCCGTAGGTGTCGTGTAGTTGGCATAAGAGATCTACTAAAGCTTCTCTTTGAAGTTCGTTTCTAGTATCTTTAGATTTAGTATTATCAGCATTCATACCACCGGCATATGCTATACCTATCGAGTCCCAGTTATGGCCTTTAGTATGTGCACCGGTACGCTCAATCGGTCTGCATTCGTGTAATTCTCCGGCCAGGTCAATAAAGAAATGATAACCAATATCAGACCAGCCTCGCTCTTTGACGTGCCAGGTGTATAAGTCTTTTTTTGTAACATCTCTACCCTCAGGTGTAGCCGTACAATGGATTATAATTTTATTTATCTTTCTCAAGAGTTAATTACATTTTATGTGAATCGTAGTCTAATCCGTAGAAAGAGTGAACTCCGTTACCCTCGATGTCTATAGCGTAAGTTTTCCAACCATAAGGATGGTCAACTGATGTTACTTCTGGAGTTACTATCATACCATCTTCATCTAAAACTGCTTCTTGTTCTATTGTAGTAATATCTGCATCGTTCCAACATACGTCAATATGCCAACCTAGTGATAATACTGGAGCAGTTACTTCTTCTCCTTCTTCGTCATATTCCCCTTGTTCAAGAACAATATTTCCTAGTTGTACAATAGTACTTTTGTGAGTTGGATATTCGTTTCCATCTTCATCAGTTGCAGTTCCAAGAGCATCAATTTTACTTTGTGCTTGTTCTCTTGAATCAAATTCGTATTTTGCTATTCTCATTACTTATTTATTTT
>Ga0206130_10001510_pt1 | contig 33840 bp, 28 predicted proteins | sample Helgoland_Spring_9_FD_148637 | JGI IMG/M metagenome (GOLD analysis project Ga0206130, IMG submission 148637) | Pelagic subsurface seawater microbial communities from Kabeltonne, Helgoland, North Sea - Helgoland_Spring_Bloom_20160512_1 | ecosystem: Environmental > Aquatic > Marine > Epipelagic ...
TTCAATAATATTAATGGCGATTTGGCCCTCATAACCAACACAGCGGTTGGCAACCCAATACCCGTACCGGGTGCGGTATGGCTGTTTGGCTCAGCCTTAGCAGGCATGCTAGTCGCAAGACGCAAGCGCGGCTAAAGGCTCGATATCTTCAGTTAGCGCAACACCAACAGCGGCTCTTTAGGGGCCGTTTTTGTTGATGTTTAGGCCCGAAATACTCTGCTGGCCAAGTTACTTCAATTATTACCCTTTTTAACCCCCTCCTCACCGCCAAATAGCGCGTCGAAGCTGCCAGCGCAACACGTATTGCCGAAGGCGTTGCCAGTCGCCCTCTCGCTCATCAAGCTGGCGATGCGTTTTTATCGGCGTATTTACCGTATCGAACGGTTAGCCAAAGACGAAAAGATGACCCCTCAGCAGCGCTATGCTCTGCGACAGCGGCTAACCAAACCAATAATGAAGGAATTCAAAGTGTGGCTGGATGCGAATTTCCCCACAGTGCTACCCAAATCCACCCTGGGCAGAGCCTTTAACTATACCTGAAGCATTGGGGTGGCTTATGCCGATTCCTGGATGATGGCCGCCTGGAAGCGGATAACAATCTGACTGAACAGGAAATCAAACCCTTTGTCATTGCCCGAAAAAACTTTATGTTCTGTAGCTCAGTGAGTGGGGCCAATGCACTGTGTTTTCACTTTAGTTTGATTAGAACGGCCAAGCGCCACGGGCTCGATCCCTACCGGTACTATGTAAAAATCCTTAAAGACATCCCTTGTTGTGAATCCGTGGAAGACTATGAAGCGCTGTTGCCCTGGAATATCGAACTGGAGAAAGTGGGTACCTTGAAGGTAGCGGCTTGAGCCTTAAACAGAGCTGCAATTCGTAGGCTGTAGTTCTTTAACAATGTGTTTTTTAGGGGGTACCGATAATTAATGGGGGCCCATTCGGAGTTTGTTGGATTGTCAGTAGATACTTCTGGCTGATACACTCATCGCCATAACCTAACGCAAGGACGCGTTGTATGACCCAGCCAAGGTCGGAAAGGATGCCTGGCGGTGATGTGTTTAGCTATGCCCGACACCAACCAGAGCACACACTGCTTTATCAACTCATCGAGCGCTATTGGCCCGAGTTTCAGTCGCATCTCAGTGAGACAGACCGTTGTTTGCCTCGCCATGTCGCACGAGAATTTGATCAGTACCTCGACTGTGGCAGGCTCGAAAATGGGTTTCTGCGGGTCCGCTGTGAAGATTGCCACCATGAGCACCTGGTAGCGTTTAGCTGTAAACGCCGAGGCTTTTGCCCCAGTTGTGGAGCTAGGCGAATGTCAGAAACAGCAGCGCTGTTAGTCGACGACGTCTTACCTCACAAACCTATCCGTCAATGGGTTCTCAGTTTTCCGTATCCCCTTCGGTTTTTACTATCTAATAACCCACAGGTCTTGAGTAGCGTGCTGGGCATTGTTAACCGTGCGATTTCAACGCACTTGATCAAAAAGGCGGGATTTAAAGCGGCACAGGCACAAGTGGGCGCCGTTACTCTGATACAGCGTTTTGGTTCCGCGCTAAATCTCAATGTCCATTTTCATATGCTCTTTATTGACGGTGCCTATCAAATAAAATACAACGGCCAATTGAGGTTTCACCGTGTCAAAGCGGCCACCACCAGTGAACTCAATACACTGGTGGTAACAATTAGCCAGCGCGTTGCAGGCCATTTAGAGCGCCAAGGTTTATTGGTGCGAGATGATGAAAGCAGTTATCTAACGTTAGATTTACAAGCCGATGATGCGATGAATCAGCTTCAGGAACACTCCATCACCTATCGAATTGCAGTAGGCCCACAACAGGGTCGCAAGGTCTTCACCCTACAAACAATCCCATCCTGGGAAGATGATGATTTTGGCACTAACCAGGTGGGTAAAATTGCTGGCTTCTCTCTGCATGCTGGGGTGGCGACAAAAACGCGCGAGCGAAGAAAGCTGGAACGCCTGTGCCGCTATATTTCCCGCCCTGCGGTATCAGAAAAACGATTGGCACTGACTTCGCAGGGTAAGGTCAGGTATCAGCTAAAGACGCCCTACAGAGATGGCACGACGCACGTCATCTTCGAACCGTTAGATTTCATGGCGAAATTGGCAGCCTTAGTGCCGAAGCCACGCGTAAATTTGACGCGGTACCATGGTGTGCTGGCACCCAACAGCAAGCAACGTATCTATGTTACTCCCGCTAAACGGGGCAAGGGAAACACCCAAAAGCAGGGCGTGAAGGCCGATGAGCCTGTGCGGGTTGATTGTCATCAAAGTATGACGTGGGCCGAACGACTTAAGCGTGTCTTCAATATCGATATCACGATCTGTAGCCGTTGTGGTGGCCCGTGAGCATTATTGCCTGTATCGAGGACCCGGCGGTGATCAATAAGATTTTAGCCCACCTGGACGTAAAGTTCGGAGCGCCTGTAGCAGTGAATCAATTACCAGAGCCCCGCGCCCCGCCGCAGGAAAAGCTATTTTATTAGGTATCAACAAGGAGAGGATGATAGATGCTGCTCAAGGATGAGGCTGGCAGGTTAGGTTGCGGGCCAGGATGGGCAGAAAGCTAAAAAAGCTTAGTGCGCATGACTTTGTGCTCAATAATTATACAGCTAATGGATTGATAATAACTTGGCGATTGCCAATAGCCTGCTTTTTATTGTAGATTGCAAAGATGAGGGGGTATAAATTCTTCCTATACCCGCAGGTTTTGATCGTGTAGCAAAGCAGATCAATTTTTCCTTATCGGGTTGCTCAACCTTAGTCGAAACGATTCAGGTAACTATCGATGTTAATAGAGAGGCCTTACCTGAAGGAGCTATCGCCTATAGATTGGTGGGTGATACGTTAACGGTTATTGATGACATTTATGCGCCTATTTCAGGTGAGGTAATTGAGGTTAATGAAAAGCTAGAAGATGAGCCAGAAACCGCAAACAGCGAGCCTTATGAAGATGGTTGGTTTTACAAACTTAAGCCAGCAGATACTGTTGAGCTAGACAGTTTGCTGACGTCGGATGCTTACGCCGATGTGATAGCAAGTGAAGAGTAATTTTTAATAATTTCTCATTTTTTTTAAAAGCCATCATAAAATATGATGGCTTTTTTGTTTAAGGCTGTCTTTTTTTAAAGGTATCTTTTTTGATGGAGAACAACTATGGATAGTTTATTAATAGAGCCATTATCGCTAGAAAAAAAAGACGATCAAATTATTAGAGCATGCCATGTTATTCGTCTGAATAATGGCAAAGAAGTAAATAGAAATAAATTATGGTTTCAGTTTGCTAGTCACATTCAGCCATCGAACGCCGAAGATTGTGATAGCTATATACTCTGCCTATTGATGGATGCTATGACTGAAGGTCGAGCTGTTACGGTCAATGGATCTGTATCAAAGTCATTATTAAGTAATTTAACAGAATATCAGCGCGCTTGGCATATGTGGCGGCCAGACCTTTATACGGTTGTTGATATAGAGGTTAAAGAGCTACGCAAAGACATAGCTAAAGTTGATGGCGCCGTATGTGCATTTTCGGGCGGTGCGGATTCAATGTTCACCGTTTGGCAACATACACAAAAGCAAAATAGTTATAGAACACAAAATATCAAGCTGTGCTCATTGATTCATGGGTTTGATATTCCACTGACTGATACAGCAGCATTTAATGCTGTTTTTAATCGCTCTAGTCGTGTGCTTGCTGATATTAATATTCCGCTTGAAGCAATTAAAACTAACTATCGAGAAATCACAAAAGCTAATTGGGGTTTTGCACATGCGAGTGCATTAATTGGCGTTTTAGCCAATTTTAAACAGCAAGTAGGCACCAGCTTAATTGGTAGCAGTTATCCATATTCCTATCTTCATATTCCATGGGGTTCTTCACCTATTACCGATCACTTATTGGCATCTGAGCAGTTTCACGTGATTCACGATGGTGCGTCATATACGCGTACAGAAAAAATTAATGCCTTTGCGAACTGGCAAGTGGGCGTTAATAATTTACGTGTCTGTTGGGAAGGTGATATAAAAGATAAAAATTGTGGCCGTTGTGAAAAATGTATAAGAACACAATTTAATTTTCTAGCGTGTGGGCACGCTATACCCCATTGTTTTCCTGAAAATAATAACCTTATTGCTGCGTTAAAAAAGATAACGCCGAAGCACCCAGGGATTTTATCTGATTGGCAGCAAATTTATGATTACGCTAGCGCTCATGGTATTAATGAACGCTGGCTGGCCGAAGTTAAAAAATTAATTCGTAGAGGTCAGCCAAGAATATTTTCTTTTTCTAGGTATGGTTATATTAGAGTGAAGCTACGCGCTTTACGCAAAAAAAAGAAAGTTAAAGTAACCGTGTAAAAACACGCGTGTCACCGTCGAATAACCAATCAATATTCGCTCAGTCGATCGCTATAACCTCAATCGCTATTAGGTTATAGCTGACGCATAACGGTTTCAGCTGCCGTTAATGTGGCATCAATAATATTACTGCCATGCGCCCCTGATACAAAACCTGCCTCAAAACTTGCAGGTGCAAAGTAAACCCCTTGCGATTGATCTTAGTGCCTCAAAGTTGACTTCTAGTTCTCGGTTTAATATTGCTGCGTGGCTGTCAATTGTATTTTTGAACTCCAAGAGTGATTGTTGTTGCTCAATTTCTTCGAGGTCTTCATTGTCTTTGTAGATGATGTAGGCGCCACTGGATGAGAGATCAAATCCGATTATACAGACCAGAATAGTAGTAAGTTTTGGGTTTTTGTTAACAAGCGTAGGCTTGGGGTCTGCTAGTTATACAGGCATGATTGAGACAGATGCGAAGAACAAAGCAGCATGAAGAAAGTGATGGGGGCCGTGGGTGTGGCGATATCAAGAGAGCGTGCATTGGTTTGGCCAGCTCCCTAAATAGGTTAGGTCAATCCTTTTTCAGAACACTAGTGCCAATGATCTTCACTCTAGTCTATCTTCAGTGATTGAGGCGACAATAAAGGGCTGATATTACCTGTTATTTTTTATCATTTGTGGCACTGTGCGGCTGTAAAAAATTTGATGTCTGGCATCTCGGGGCTTTTGATAATAAGATGCCTGCCCCAAGTGTATTGAATGTTTAGATCGCTTGTTTTGCGCGTGGCGCTGCAGTCGTCAATATATCGCTGGCTTGTCGCCAATCCCTTGATTTAAAGCCACCCAATAAGCGTACTGTTCGTTATGTCAAAGCTCCCTCCTGATTACAAATTCATTGACCTATCGGACTATGGAAGACCGTTTGCGCGATGGATAGCCAACGGATTCAAAAATACGCGAGTTACACCCGTTGATGTTACAGGGATGTTTATTATCGCAGGGCTGCTTGCCATTTTTTGCATGTTTAATCAGCAGTATGAATGGGCTGCGTTCTTTTTAATTTTAAAATCTATTCTTGACGCCGCCGACGGTGAGTTGGCGAGAGTAAAACAAACGCCCTCTTATACAGGTCGTTATTTAGATTCGGTGTCAGATTTAATACTCAATGGTTTATTTTTATTGACCATCTGCATCATTACTGATGGTTCGTTGATGTTGGCATTTTTTGCGTTTTTGGGCATTCAGCTGCAAGGCACGTTGTATAACTATTACTACGTTATTTTGCGCAATAAATTTGATGGAGATAAGACTAGCCGAGTATTTGAGGAGGGCGCGCCTAAGGCAATGCCGGGAGAGAAGCAGCGTAACGTTGATATTCTTTTTTGGATGTACACGCTTTGCTATGGCGCTTTCGACAAGGCTATTCATCTGCTCGATCCGGGCGCTGAGCAGGCTAGCCATTATCCTAAGTGGTTTATGACGGCGGTTTCTTGTTGTGGTTTGGGCTTTCAGCTCCTGATTATTGCTGTAATGCTTTGCATTGGCTGGGCCGAGCATATTCTGGCTTTTTTTATTGCTTATTCTGTTTTTATCTTCGTTTTCATCGCTATTCGAAAATGGATCAACAGAGTTTAGCGCAAGAAAAGGGTGCCCCGTCGACCGCAGTTACATACCACTGCCATAAGTGTCCAGATTAGTAGTTTCACTTGCGCGTATCGTTTGAAAGGCCTGCGCATAGGTAATTAGCTGTTTGAGGCAGTAATCTAAGCGCCCCTCCAGATAGGTTTGTGCCGACGGGTCGTTGTCAGCAGGGTCCGCATTAAAAACAGCTTCAACTTGCCGGATAATTAGATGCTCTGGTAAATAACAAATACGATTGTTTTTGTAGCTGCTCATGCGTAACTCGGCAATGGGGTAGGCGCCACCGGTGCCGGCTGAAATACCTACCAACAGAGCGGGCTTGTGGGCCAGTTCACCGTTGCCCCATAGCAAAAAGAAATTCTTCAGCCCTGCTGGAGCCATACCATGCCATTCGGGCGCAATGATAATGAATGCATCGCTACTGGCTAACTGCGCCGAGATCGGGGTGAGTCGCTCCTGCCATGCCTCATCGCCACTCCAAATAGAGGCATCCCACAGTGGCAGTGGGTTGTCGGCTAGGTCGATCACTGTTGTTTCGCAATGCTCGGGTGCTCGTTCGAGTAGCGCGCTCATGACTTTTGCAATTTTGCTACTTTGTGACTTGGCTCGGTGGCTGCCGGCAATTATGGTTACTTTCATGGATGGTGCCCGTTGGAGTGTTGGTTCAGGCGAAGGAATATACCAGATTCGGTGGGCAGGGCTTTGTCAAATGATGAAACTTGTTGATTCTGATTGGATGCCAAAGGCTTGAATCTCGATTGTGGGTACTCGGTATTCATCCGGCCCTGGCAGGTTGCAGCCTAATTTTCATGCGATTTAGTTTTTTTGGGGGCATGCCCTGATAATTTTCGCCTGCAATCTGCTATATTTAATCTCATTAAAGCAGTTGTCTTAATTGGACTTGGGTATAGTTGGTCAATGCACTAGAATTCACTTTCTGCAGCCCGATGGTGGCTTGACCCCCCATTGTGGCCATGTATTTGCTTTAGCCGCTTAAGCGTGTGGCCAAGGCAAGCCCAATCGAAAATCATGTCGCCCTCACCACGGCGTCACCCAGTAATTTTTTCAGGTATATAAAACATGCAAGATCATGATTCTGATGCGCAAGAGACGCAGGAGTGGCTCGACTCGTTAAATGCGGTGATCAATCACAGTGGCCGAGGACGTGCGGCTGAACTGATTTCGCGGCTTGCCGAGAGGGCCGTTGATTTGCGTGTTAGTTTGCCACCGGCTATTACAACGCCTTATCGCAATACGATTTCGCCGATTCACGAGAAAATCATGCCCGGCGATTTGTTTATGGAGCGCCGTATTCGCTCGCTCACGCGCTGGAATGCTTTGGCCATGGTTATGCGTGCCAACGACAATGACGAGGGGCTTGGCGGACATATTTCTAGCTTTTCATCCGCGGCCACTCTTTACGATGTGGGCTATAACCACTTTTTTCGCGGTACCGATGATCAGCAAGAAGGAGACTTGGTGTATTACCAAGGCCACATATCGCCGGGTATTTATGCGCGCTCGTATCTTGAAGGTCGTTTGACTGAAGAGCAGCTCGATAATTTTCGGCGTGAGGTAGACGGCAACGGTCTGTCTTCTTATCCCCACCCGTGGTTGATGCCAGATTACTGGCAGTTCCCTACAGTGTCGATGGGGCTTGGTCCAATACAGGCTATCTATCAAGCTAATATTATGAAGTACCTCGACCAACGTGAGTTGGCCACTCGAGGCGACCGTAAAGTGTGGTGTTTTTTGGGTGATGGTGAGTGCGATGAGCCTGAGTCTCTCGGCTCAATTGCAATGGCCGGCCGTGAGAACCTCGATAATCTTATTTTCGTCATTAACTGTAACCTGCAGCGTCTTGACGGGCCAGTGCGAGGTAACGGAAAAATTGTCCAAGAGCTTGAGGGCATATTCCGAGGTGCAGGCTGGAATGTTCTGAAGGTTTTATGGGGTCGTCACTGGGATCCGCTGTTAGAAAAAGATCAAACAGGTTTGTTACAACAGCGTATGGATGAAGTGTGTGACGGTGAGATGCAAAACTATAAATATAATGGCGGTGCTTACACGCGCAAACATTTTTTCGGTAAGTATCCTGAGCTATTGGAATTGGTGAGTGATTTAACCGACGACGATATAATGAAGCTCAATCGCGGTGGGCACGATCCTTTCAAAGTTTACGCGGCTTATGCGCAGGCTGTTGAGCACAAGGGCCAGCCTACGGTGATTTTGGCGGGTACAGTTAAAGGCTATGGTACAGGCGTAGCGGGCGAAGCAAATAACGAAACGCATTCATTGAAAAAGCTCGATTTGCAAAGCCTCAAACAGTTCCGTGATCGTTTTAATATTCCGTTAACCGACAAAGAACTTGAAAGCGTACCTTATTATCGGCCAGCGCCTGACAGCCCTGAGCTGAAATACATGCACGCACGGCGTCAAGCATTAGGGGGCAGCATACCGCGGCGTCGCTCTACGTTTGAACCCATTGGCGCGCCTGATCTCAAGGCTTTCTCTGGCCAGTTGAAAGGTTCGGGTGAGCGTGAGATTTCCAGCACTATGGCGTTTGTGCGAATCCTCTCGACGTTGACCAAAGATAAAGTGTTAGGCGAGCGGGTAGTTCCTATTGTGCCTGATGAAGCCAGAACCTTCGGTATGGAAGGGATGTTTCGTCAGCTGGGCATTTATTCTTCGCAAGGTCAGCTGTATACGCCGCATGATGCTGGCGGCATTATGTATTACAAGGAAGATGCAAAGGGGCAAATTCTTGAAGAGGGCATTAACGAGAGTGGTGCTATGTCGGCGTGGCTGGCATCAGCAACTTCTTATAGTGCGCATAACGCCCCGTTAATCCCATTCTATATTTTTTACTCTATGTTCGGTTTTCAGCGCATTGGCGACTTGGCTTGGGCTGCAGGTGATAGTCAGGCGCGTGGATTTTTAATAGGTGCAACTTCTGGCCGGACCACACTTAATGGCGAAGGGCTGCAGCATCAAGATGGCCATAGCCATTTAGTGGCGTCGACTATACCTAACTGCGTGTCATATGATCCAACCTACGGTTACGAGCTGGCGGTGATCGTTCAAGATGGCATGAAGCGGATGTACGAGCTGGAAGAAAATCGGTTTTATTACATCACCACCATGAATGAGAACTATGCGCATCCGGAAATGCCCTTAGGTGCAGAAGAGGGCATTCTTAAAGGCCTGTATCAGTTGTCTCAAAGTAAATCTAAAGCGAAAAAGCGCGTCCAGCTCATGGGCTCTGGGGCGATATTGCAAGAGGTGCGCGCAGCCGCTGATTTGTTACTAGACGATTGGGGTGTTGCTGCTGACGTATGGAGTATGACCAGTTCAAATGAGTTGCGCCGCGACGGTATGGCCTGCGAGCGCTGGAATATGCTTAATCCTAGTGAGAAGCCACGCGTGCCTTATCTAACGCAAGCGCTACAAAAAAGCGGCGGCCCATTTATTGCGGCTACTGACTATATGAAAGTCTATGCCGATCAGTTGCGGCCTTATATTCCGGGCACATATAAAGTGTTAGGTACCGATGGCTTTGGGCGCAGTGATACGCGCGCTAAGTTGCGGTATTTTTTCGAAGTTAACCGTTACTTTGTCACTGTGGCGGCGTTAACTGCGCTCGCAGAAGAGGGTGCTGTTAAAGCCGAAGTCGTAGGCGAAGCCCTAGTTAAGTACGGGATATCTGGTGATAAGCCTGATCCAGTGACCATATAACAGTGTCGAACGTTACATGACATCAGTTGCATGCAACATCAGGGTATGAATGTTATCAGGCACTAATTAATTTATAAATTACGAATCGAAAAGCGCTAGCGAAATTTGCGCAACGTAATCAACTATTGGGAATGACAGGCGTGAGTAAGCAAACAGTAAAAATTCCGGATTTAGGCGGCGCTTCAGATGTTGAGGTGATCGAGCTGTGTGTGACTAACGGTGATACCGTATCTGAAGGCCAGTCTCTAATTGTCGTTGAGTCTGACAAAGCATCGATGGAAGTGCCAAGTCCTGCAGCGGGAAAAATTGTTTCAATTGAAATTTCTGAAGGTAATACTGTTTCCGAAGGCGATATTATATTGTATTTAGAGGGTGATGCAGCTCCTGCAGTGCCCGACGCGCCGTCAGCCTCCACAAGTGAAGAAGAGCCCGCCGCTGAGGAGATGAGTTCAGCGGTTAGTGACGATTCGCCGGCAGTCGATGCAGTGGTAGCGCCAGTTGCAGAAGCTATAGAAAAAATAGTCGTTCCCGATTTGGGTGGTGCTGATCAAGTTGAGGTGATTGAGATAATGGTATCGCCTGGCGATACTGTGGCCGAGGGCGATGGCCTTATCGTCATGGAGTCAGACAAGGCATCAATGGAAATGCCCAGCCCTGTAGCTGGCGTTATTGAAATTTTGCACATCCAAAGCGGTACAAGTTTGTCTGAAGGCGATTTAGTGGCAGAGATTAAAGTCACTGTTTTAGCTACGGCGCCTGAATCGGCCAAAGCTGCTACAGCTGCAGTCACAGCGCCAGTTGCGGCGCCAATTCAATCTGCGGCAGCGCCAGCTAATGAAGCTTCGCCGCCACCGGTGTCTGCGCAGCGACCCGTAAGCTCAGGTGTGGTTGATGCAAAAACGGTTTATGCCGGTCCGGCGGTAAGAAAATTAGCGCGTGAGCTTGGTGTTGATTTAGGGCGGGTTAAGGGCAGCGGTCCTAAGTCGCGCATTGCCAAGCAAGACCTGCATAATTATTTAAAAGAAGTTGTGAAAAGCAGTGCGGCAACTGGTGGTTCGGCTGGCGGCGCCGCTATTCCATCTCTTCCTGAGGTTGATTTTTCGCAGTTTGGCGAGATTGATGTTGTACCGATGTCGCGTCTGCACAAGCTCACCGCGGCCAATATGCATCGCAGCTGGCTTAATGTTCCTCATGTTACACAGTATGACGATGCAGATATTACTGAGCTGGAGGCATTTCGTAAAAGCCTCAAGCCACAGATGGAAAAGCGCAATATAAAAATTTCGCCGCTGCCTTTCCTTTTGAAAGCGGTTGCCGCGGCCTTACAGGAAAATCCCGCATTTAATGTATCGTTATCAAACGATGGTGAATCGATTATCCAGAAAAAATATATTCACATTGGTATGGCGGTTGATACACCTGCAGGGTTGATGGTTCCGGTCATTAAAGATGTAGATAAAAAAGGTATTTGGGAGCTGTCAGAAGAAATCATGGCAATGGCGGAAAAAGCTCGCACGCGCAAGTTACAAGCATCTGATATGCAGGGTGGGTGTTTCACCATTTCAAGTTTGGGTGGCATTGGTGGTCAGGGCTTTACTCCCATCATTAATACGCCAGAAGTGGGTATTCTTGGCGTTTCTAAGCTCGCCACTAAGCCCGTTTATAAAGGTGATGTGTTGATGCCGCGTAAGATGCTACCACTGTCTTTATCCTATGATCATCGAGCAGTTAACGGCGGTGATGCAGGGCGCTTTTTGACTTATCTAGTCACACTGTTAGACGATGTGCGTCAGTTGGTTTTATAGGGAGGCTAGGTCTTATAAGGCGCCCTAGCACTCGCATTTGCAATCCGACGCTAGCGTTAGTTCGCTCCAGTGCACGTAAGCCTCCGTTGTGACACTGTGAAGTAAGATTCAAGCAGTTGATAGTAGAGCGATTTATCACTGCGCGCATAAAACACTTCAATTTATCAAGCCGCCTGTAAGTCGGCGGCCCAGCAACACCTCGCCATAACATTCAGTTATTGGTCCATCGAGTTTAGCAATATTTTTGTCTAAGGCCTCTCTTTACTCAATTAAAAGCTTCGATCAATAATGCTAGCGTCTATCCTTTGATTAATGGCCGATGAATTTTTTGCGGCTATTGGTAAGCGATCAACGACAGGCCTATAAGAAGTATCTGGAAATTTTGTTTTTCTCTGGCAGTATTATTGAGGTGGTAGCAAAATGGCAGGATTAAATAAGCAAGAAGTTCAAGAGGTTGGCGCAAGCCCTAGCGAGCAATTTTCCGAATTAGTTGATGAGCTTGATGGTTTTGATGATTCAACAGGTGAGCAGGAGCAGGGCGCTCAAACTAAAAAAGTTTTGTTTGCCAAATCGGCCGATGTCCGGCGGCGCATTGAAGAGCTGTTAGAAGTTCGTCTTTTGCGCGATGAACTCGGTCTGAATCACCTTGATATAGACTAAGCCCGGCTTTTATCTCGGGCCTTGATTTTTATCACTAACCTTGGCTGATGGCCACGGCTTCAGCGAATTATCTTTGTTTGATAGGGTTTTTGCCATCATGGTGCCCGTTACCTACTAGTGCGCCCTATCTCACATGAGCCATTCTGGGCGTAAAGTTCCTGTTTTATGAAGCCGAATCATCTTTTCTAGAAGCTTGATAAATCAATCCTTCCTTTGGCTTGAGGCTATGCTTGCCCACCTTTTCGGCAATCATTTAATTTATACATCGTGGCATGCGAACTCTTCCTATATAATCTTGGCTAGCAAATAATCTTTGTATTCTTTAGCGCGGCTTGTTCTGCGCAGGTCTTTGGATTCGTTTACCTATGAACGTAAGAACACGCATTGCTCCGTCACCCACGGGTGACCCTCATGTGGGCACGGCTTATATTGCATTGTTTAATCTGTGCTTTGCTCGCCAGCACAATGGCAAGTTTGTACTTCGTATCGAAGATACTGATCGAGCCCGCAGCACAGCACATTCAGAACAAGTGATCTATGATTCGTTGCGCTGGTTGGGCTTAGATTGGGATGAAGGCCCCGACGTGGGCGGAAATTACGGACCCTATCGGCAAAGTGAGCGTGGTGACATTTACGCCAAGCATGCGCAGCAGTTACTTGATAGTGGTCATGCTTTCAAGTGCTATCGAACGACAGCCGAGCTTGTTGAATTACGCGAGGCTATAAAAGCTAGCGGTGAAAATAGAGCGTTGAAACCGAGCGATCTCATTTTAGATGAGGCAGAGCAGCAGCGTCGGCAAAAGCAAGGTGATGCCTATGTGGTACGCATGCAAGTACCTGCCTCGGGCAGTGTGGTTGTTCATGATTTGTTACGTGGTGAAATTGAGCTTCATTGGGATAACGTCGATGCTCAGATTTTATTGAAGTCCGACGGCATGCCTACCTATCACTTGGCCAATGTGGTGGATGATCACTTGATGGAAATAACGCATGTCTTAAGAGGTGAGGAATGGATCAACTCGGCACCCAAGCACAAGCTGCTATACGAATATTTTGGTTGGGATATGCCCGTGCTGTGTCATCTGCCGTTGCTGCGCAACCCAGATAAGAGCAAGTTGAGTAAGCGTAAAAATCCCACCAGCATTTTGTACTATCAGCGCATGGGATACCTGCCTGAGGCGCTGCTGAATTATTTGGGTCGTATGGGTTGGTCTATGCCTGATGAGCGAGAAAAATTCAGCTTGCCTGATATGTTAGACGCTTTCGATATTCAGCGCGTCTCTTTGGGGGGGCCTATTTTTGATTTAGAAAAGCTCAAATGGTTAAACGGCTTGTGGATTCGTGAATCCTTAAGCGTTGAGCAGTTAGCCGATAAACTCATTGAGTGGGGTCTGAATCGCGAAAACTTGTTAAGTATATTGCCCCATATACAGCAGCGCATGGATACGTTGAGTGACTTCATTCCAAAAACAGCCTTCTTAGGGTCAGGCATATTAGGTATTACCAGCCATAGTTTTTCTGAATTGAAGTTAGAAACAGCTGATCAATTAAAAATATTACAATTTTCGCTTTGGCGTTTAGAAACATTAAGTCATTGGCAGCGTGATAATTTGTTTACCGAGCTGAAATTTCTGGCCGATGCGTTAGAGATAAAGCTAAAAGACTTTCTAGCGCCGCTATTTATTGCTGTATCGGGGAGTACATCTTCATTTTCGGTGATGGATGCAATGGCTTTATTGGGCTCGGATATGACGCGTGCACGATTGCGTAATGGCATAGATGTTCTTGGCGGCGTGTCTAAGAAGCAAATGAAGAGTATGGAAAAAGCGTATCGGGGTATAAATAGCGGCAATTAGTCCTGCTAGTTATGAATTGCGTGATATTAGAGCACAAACGGACCTAGAAGTGCTTGACTGAGGCGGCGCCATCGCTAAAATAGCCGTCCGATTTCGACAAACACCGTTCTGGTGGTGTCATTAAAGTTATGGGGCCTTAGCTCAGCTGGGAGAGCGCAACACTGGCAGTGTTGAGGTCAGCGGTTCGATCCCGCTAGGCTCCACCAAATTTTATGCGCGTTCATGGCTGCATTTTTAAAGCATTCAGTAATTAGACAGCCTGCCACTTGATGGGCTTGTAGAGATTATATGATTACTGGTAGGACTTTTTTTGCATAGCGCCTAGTCGTATACAGTTTGAGCTATTTTAATCGGACTTTCGAATTTAACCCCCTTTCCAAGTATGCAGAACTTGAGTATTCGGTTGCGCCGCGAGGCAGTGCTCCAAGTTGATGCCTTTCCTCGGCCAAGATTTTTTAAGGCCGCATAGTCCAAGCTCTATTAAGCCTAATCCAGTGCTGCTGGCCTTTAACGGATGTCTTGCTGTGTGCGGTCGAAAATTTTTGCACAGCTGACGAAGTTCATTCGTTCTTACACCTGCTCGTCTCGATCCGTAACATGGCATCATCCTACCTTCTTTTACTGGCAGCTAGATATATTTTCCTAGCTACCACGATCACTTGAATGCCTTAGTTTTTTACTAAGCGGGTAGTCATGAAAATAACACGGTAGAGTCGTTATGAGTTTCGTGTGACACTGAAATATAAAAAGTAAAAAATATGTGAGGTTTAGCTAGCGTTATTTTCACTAGCCAAATTCATGCCCCAATCATTGGCGCTTCTGAACTCAATTATCGGCTTAACTCCCCCCCCCGCTTCACAATTTCTAACTGGCTTCAAAAAAATCTACTTAAATGCTTTAAATAGCTAAACGGAGGATGTTTTTTCTTACCTCCTTGCGCCGGCTACTTGTTGACTTGTACTAAGACAGATTAAAAACGCCCAAAACCGTGCTATCGGATCGTTCAGTTTTTTGGTGCGCTTGCGCTTTGGGCGTGCATTTTCGTTTTTTCTTTGCAAGGAATCCACGCCAATTATTTTTAAAGTAAAAATCAAAATCACTATAAATCAATTGTTTAAGAGGGCTCTGTGCTCGAGTTCCGCTCTTGGCATGTTAAGTGCAGTATTGTTTGTGTGTTTTCTTAACATCGTAGTACAAGTTAAATTTATTTTCATTGAGAGGGGTTACAAATTATGCGCGGTATAAAATCTTTTTTTTGTACGGTTTTGCTACTGACGTTTTTTTCTATCGGCGCTCAGGCTGAAAAAATTCGTATAGCTATCGGCCACCAGAGTATGTGCACTGACACATACACCGCTGGAATTGTAGTCAAGGAGCTCCAGCTTTTAGAGAAATTTTTGCCCAAGGATGGAAAGTACAAAAACGCGAAGTATGAGGTCAGCTGGAGTGATTATTCATCCGGTGGTCCTATCACAAATCAGATGATGGCCAACAAGCTAAATTTTGGAGTTATGGGTGATTATCCATTGATCGTCAATGGCGCAAAATTCCAGGCCACTGAATCGCTGCGTACCAAGTATGTTGCCGGGACGGGTTACAACTTAAAAGGCAGTGGTAACGCCATTGTTGTTCCGGTAGATTCTGATATTTACAGCATAGAGCAGCTCAAGGGGAAGTCGGTCTCTGTGCCGGTAGGAAGCGCTGCTTGGGGCATGCTGCTCAAATCGATGAAGGATACTGGCATAAAAACCCATGAGTACAATTTGAAAAATCAAAGCCCTGCTGTCGGTGCTGCCAATATAGCGGCTAACAAAATTGATGCGCACGGTGATTTCTGTCCTTGGTCCGAATTGATGGAGTTTCGTGGTACTGGGCGTAAAATTTATGATGGTAGTGAAACGGGAGTACCTTATTTACACGGAGTTGTGGTGCGAGAAGATTTTGCAGATAAATACCCCGAGGTTGTTACCGCTTTCGTCAAAGCTGTTTATGAGGCTGGCGATTGGATTCGCGAAGACCCAATTCGAGCTGTTGATCTAATGGAGAAATGGACTGGGGTTGAGAAAGAGGTTTTGTACATTTATTTTTCTCAAGGCGGTCACTTAACACTTGATCCGACGATAAAGCCTAAATGGGTAGATGCTTTAAAATTCAATCATGGTGTATTAGTCACAGAGAAATCGATTCCAGCGTTAGATTTTAATGAATGGATTACAGAGGATTATGTAAAAGCTGCTTATCTGGATCTAGGTAAGGATTATCAAATGGAGAAGGACTCTCTGGTTGATCCCGCAATATCTAACGCGAAGTTACCAATGGAAATTTGGCACTCACGAGAAGGGATTTCATCTTACGCTTCAATTGATGAGTTCCTGGCAGCGATTGATACATTTCGAAAAACTGGTGCGAAGTTGAATGCAACTTATGTATACGATGTTGAAACTGGGCTCAAGCTGTTTGGTAAGACAGCTTTCTTCGTCAAAACTGACAGTGGTTTTACGACGTTTCTTCGCAAGCCAGACGCCGATAATTTTGCCTCCAAAAAGAATGGCAAGGTGATGGATATGGAATCAGCGTTGGCAACACTCGCTAGCTAAAGAGGTTTGCTGGCGTCGACACTGTTCGGCGCCAGCATCTTTTCATTTCAGTTTAAAAAAATTTTGAGAGGTGGGTATGAGTGGTGCCGCGCAGGAAAAAAATAACGACATAGCTACGGAAGCTGTAAACAGCGGCCCATTGAAGCGCTTGAATTCCGGTGTTGTGAGCGGTCCCGATTTAATATCGAACGAAAAATCTGGTGGTGTTACTAGTGGTTCGATTAAATCAAATGCTATGGCAGCTACGATTTCTATGGCCTCAAGTCATCGGGTGCAGGCGATTGGAGTTGGCATTCTATCGTTAGGCTTTGGTATTTTAATGTGGCACTTTGCAACACTGTACAATTTCAATTATTTTATTAATTTTGAGAATGTCCCATCGCCATTAACAGTGGGAGGGGCTTTTATTAGTCATCTTGGTGATGCTGAATTCTATAAACATATTTTAGTTAGTATGCGCCGGATATTATTTGCTTACTGTCTTGCTGTGTTGTTGGGTGTGACTGTTGGATTACTGGTCGGCCGTTCACGTCTGGCGAGGGCGGCGGTTCTCCCCTATATCGAAGTAATCAGGCCAATTCCTGCAGTGGCATGGATCCCTCTGGCGATATTGATGTGGCCCACTGAGGAGTCTTCAATCGTCTACATCACTTTTTTGGGCGCGCTTTTTCCAATTATTTTAAACACCATTCATGGCGTCGAAGAAACTCCGGAAGTGCTGGTGCGCGCGGCTTTATCTCTTGGCGCGAAAAAGTTTGAGGTTTTTTGGCATGTGGTATTGCCAGCAGCTTTACCAAGCATCGCTGCAGGCTTGTCTATAGGTATGGGTATCAGCTGGTTTTCTCTGTTGGCGGGTGAAATCATTTCTGGACAATATGGTATCGGGTACTTCACGTGGGATGCTTACTCAATGATTAATTACCCGGATATTGTAGTGGGCATGTTAATTATAGGGGGCTTGGGAACGTTATCCACTTACTTGATCGGCGTTTTGATGCGTCCGGCCCTGCGATGGAAAAACTTTCAGCGGTAGAGGCCTGGATCATGTTAGAAAAAATGGCCTTCATTTTCCTTACTATTCGAAAAAACGTTTTTCAGTGGTTTGCTATTAGCTTCTTCTTCACAGTGATTTATTACATGGTGTTGATGTTGAGTTTGATTTTACGTTTTGGAAACTTGCCCAATTATGTGAACGAGTTTAATTGGGTTGAAAACGTAAAAACCATTATTAATTCAACTCCATCATTATTAGATACTGTAATGATAGTTAAGGATGAGTGGGTTTTTGAGATTGGTTACATGAACTACGATTTTGGGAGTGGCATATCCGAATGGAGCTTGTTTTTTGCGCCCGCTAAAATTCTAGGTGTGCTTTTTCTGGGGTGTTTGATTGCTACCAATTATTTATTGTTACAAAGGCAGCGTCGTGTGTGCACAGACGCTTGCGCTAGTGTTTCTAGCGCTGCGTCTGGGTTTGGTGCACTTTGCGTTGCTTTAGCATCGATCACCATGTCCTGGGTGGTTTGCTGTTCGACACCTACATGGGTAGTTGGGTTGGCGATGATGGGTTTGGGCGTTTCAACATCTTTATGGCTCGAGCCGATGGGTCTTTGGGTGAATTTGCTTGGCTTTAGTGTGTTGTTGGGGGCTATTTTTGCAGCGGCTGGAAGGGGGCGTGGTGCCTCAATAATTTTGAATTAAACAGTAAGGAATTTGAGAGTTATTGTCCTGCGGTATTTTTTAGCTTAATAAATTATGTTTGATTGGAGTAATGCAGAGTGGTTGCCGGTGTAGTGTCAATGCAAGAGAAAAGTTTACTGAAGGTGAGGGCTGCCCAGGAAGGTCAGGGGCGTATCGAAATCGATGGTGTGAGTATTGTGTTTGGCTCTGGGGCCACTGCAACTACCGCCGTGCAAGAAACGAGCGTGAGTATTTCTCCCGGTGAGTTTGTGTGCATTTTAGGCCCATCTGGCTGCGGGAAATCAACGTTGCTTAATTCGGTAGCCGGTTATGTGACTCCTTCGTCCGGTCGTGTGTTGGTGGATGATGAATTAGTAACCGAGCCAGGCCCTGACCGCGGCATGGTATTCCAGCAATATTCTTTATTTCCATGGAAAACAGTTCATCAAAATATTGCTTTTGGTCCAAGGCGAGCAGGTTACACAAAGACGGAATGTGGGGCCATCGCAAATACTTTCTTATCAATGATAGGCCTGTCAAAGATCGCTGATAGTTATCCTGGCGAGCTGTCGGGCGGTATGCAGCAGCGCGTTGGCATTGCTCGCGCTCTGGCTAATTATCCGCGGGTTCTATTGATGGATGAGCCTTTCGGTGCTCTGGACGCGCAAACAAGATTAATGATGCAGGAGAGTTTGCTGAGTATTTGGTCGGAGTTTGGCATAACCGTCTTGTTTGTTACTCATGATGTGGACGAAGCGATTTTCCTGGCTGACCGGATTTTAATTATGAGCGCAAGCCCAGGCTCGGTGATCGCAGATCTCAAGGTGGGTTTGGAGCGGCCGCGACTGCCTGAGATGGCAACGGCGCCAGAAGCTGTGGAGCTGAAAAAGAAATGCTTGGCCTCGATACGCGCGCAGAGCCTCAAAGCATTCGAAGAGGTGAGAAGATAATGATTCGATCGGCGATTGCAAAACTGCAAATATTTTTTTTGAGCGTGGCTTTTTTTACGTGTGCTGCTGCTTTTGAAAGTCCTCAGAGTATTGATCCTGCGCGGCTAGTTGGCGAATTCCAGCTTGAAGATCAGTATGGAGGCTCGTTCGGTGTTGAGCAGTTTAAGGGCCAATGGTCGATGGTTTTTGTAGGTTTTACCTCTTGCCCCGATGTGTGCCCAGTGACGTTGGCAAATCTTGAGGCTGTTCGTGCAGAAATGGGTTTTCGTATGAGTCCGGAACGGATACCGAATATCGTGTTTCTTGCCGTGGATCCAGATCGTGACCGGAGCGTCTTGAAAGACTATTTAGCTTACTTTCATCCTCAGTATGTCGGTATCACAGGCCGTGAAGCTGAAATTAATAAATTAATAAAGAGTCTCGGCGAATTTTATCGCCTAGATCGAAAAAGCGTTGATGAAAAAAATTATAACGTGACGCACACTGCCATTGTTTCGATTATTAATCCGGAGGCGAAGCTGGTAGCAAAGATTAGCCCTCCGTTCCACCCTCATAAAACTGGAGAGTATCTGATCAAGCTTATCAATGAGCAAATGCGTTTGATAGATAAAGGCTAGTTAGATATTAGTTGATCGGAGATCACGATAGGCATTTAAATGAACGAGTTTGACTTATGAGATTTTATTTTGGCAGCTCTGCATTACTTGCTACAGCTTTGTGGATTGTAGTGGCCAGTGTCCCCAGTTTGGCAATGGATAGCGGTCAGCAAGCGCTTGTTATCGAGGATGCATGGTCGCCGCAGATGCCGCCCAATGTAAGTATGGCTGCAGGCTATTTGACGGTTGTCAATATTTCAGCAGTCCCCGTCACTATCACGAGTCTGAGCAGTCCCGCTTACCATGCGGTAGCGATTCACCGCTCGTTGATCGAGAACGGTGTGGCAAGTATGGTGAAAGTTAAGGACCTCGTCATAAATCCGGGGCAGCGCCTTAAGCTTTCGCCCGGTGGTCTGCACATAATGCTAATGAATCGAAAGTCTAAAAGCGCGTCGACTGAATCATTGCCGATTGAGCTGAAGCTGGATGACGGTAATGTCATTGATGTTACGTTGAATGTGATCCCTGGCCGCGTCCAAAGCCCGCAGACCGAGCAGGTAACTGATCACTCGAAGCATATGCATCATGGCTCGTAAATTGAAGAGCTATACCGGATTTGTGCTCGGACTAATTTTCACAGCGGCCGGCGCTCATGCTGGAATGATTGATAAGGAGGGGATGGCACCGTGGGAGATTTGTGGCTTGTGTCATAGCCTTGATGGGATTAGTAAAATGTCCAAATTTCCTATATTGGCAGGGCAGAAAAAGTCTTATTTAAGGCGTCAATTAATCGATTTCAAACAGGGACTGCGTTCAAATGATGGCGGGCAAATGGCTGCTATCGTGGATGAATTTGAAATCTCAGATATTGATCAAATTGTTAATTATTTTGCTGGCTTGCCTAGTCCGGTAAGCCAGCAGGATTTGAGGTTGGGGGCGAAGCAGGAGGAGAAATTCCAAAAGGGTAAATTGCTGTTTGAAAATGGTCGCCTTGGGGTTGCGGCCTGCAACTCTTGCCATAATCCGGTGCATCCTACGGCGCCGTATTTACAGGCGCAGCATGCAGATTATATTCGTAAGCAGTTGCGCGATTTTAGGCGGGGTGATCGCGCAAATAGGCGATCGGCGATCATGACCGTTATTGCACAAAAGTTAAGTGAGGATGAGGTCGATCAGTTGGCTGCCTACTTACAGCGCAGCGCGCGGGCCGAGGTTAGTGCGGCGCATTAAAAGGGGGCTAAAAATAGGCCCAACCTGAATTATCGCACCATTCTGAAGCTTTTTCATTGCGCGCTTTTTCTTAAAAAAACCAATTAATACAGGAGGATACGATTCTTAAAAGTATATTTTTTTGGGAGAAAATACTTGTTATAACTTGTTATAACAAGTATACTTCTCTAAACAATTGGGCAGAAAGCTATGTCTTTACTAAAAAGCGAAAACACGACCCATCAGCCGCTTTATTTACAAATAAAGGAGGCTTTGAAAAAGCAGATCCTAGACGGCGACTACGTGCCTTACGAGCGTATGCCTTCTGAAAGTAATTTGATGAAGACGTACGGCGTTAGCCGGATCACGGTGCGGCAGTCTTTACGTGATCTTCATACCGAGGGTCTGATTTTTAGCTCCCAAGGAAAGGGAACGTTTGTTAGTAAACCAAAGGCCATGCAGGAAGTGAAATTCTTGGAAGGCTTTGCAGAGGCAATGACACCCAAAGGTTATGAGGTCTCTGCTCGCCTTTTAAGTATTCGTGAAGTGAGGCCCAACAAAGATGTACAGAAAAACCTGAATATCCGAGCTAAAGATGGGGCCATTGAAGTCGTGCGAGTGAGGTACTTGAACCGCGAGGCAGTATCGGTTGATACCTCCTACTTCCCAATGTCGATTGGCCGAAAACTTTTTGCTAGAGATCTTTGCGGCGATATTTTTACATTGCTAGAAAATGAATTGGATATCGCGCTTGGGCGGGCAGATATTAGCTTGGAAGCACGCCCGGCAGATGGTGACACCGCTAAGTTGTTACTTGTAAAAGTAGGCGACCCAATCATGTGGGTGCAGCGGCTTACGCACAGTGTTGATGGTAGCCCAATTGACTATGAATATTTGGCTTTCCGCGGTGATGCCTATAAATATCAGTTCCAAATTGCTCGGAACGCTTTAAGAAAATCAGATGTTTAATGAGGAAATAGTATGACACTTCCAGACGATATTACAGTTAAAGATGTTGACGTTTTGATCATTGGTGGAGGCACGGCCGGGCCTATGGCTGCGGTGGCAGCCAAAGAAAAGGACCCGACTGCGTCGGTAATGCTCCTTGAAAAGGCCAATGTGAAGCGTTCTGGTGCCATTAGCATGGGTATGGACGGGCTCAATAACGCCGTCGTCCCAGGGCATTCAACACCAGAAGATTATGTGAAGGAAATCACCATTGCCAATGATGGTGTCTTGTTGCAAAAGGGCGTGATGACCTACGCGGAAAATTCTTTCAAGATGATTGAAAAACTTGATGCTTGGGGAGTCTATTTCCAAAAAGATGAGACCGGTGAGTACGATATGAAAAAGGTTCACCACCTGGGAACGTACGTGCTGCCAATGCCTGAAGGGCATAATATTAAAAAAATCCTATACAGGAGACTCCGTCGGCATCGGGTCACTGTAGAAAACCGCTATCAAGCTATTCGCTTGCTGAAAGATCAAGATGGAAATGCTTGCGGATGTATCTCATTAAACACCCGCACCGCTGAGATCGTTGTGATTCGAGCGAAATCTGTGGTGATGTGTACTGGGGCTGCGGGGAGAATCGGGCTGCCCGCCTCCGGGTATCTTTACGGCACTTATGAGAATCCGTCGAATTGTGGCGATGGTCACTCGATGGCTTATCAGGCAGGCGCCGAGCTTACTGGTCTGGAGTGCTACCAAATTAACCCTCTGTTAAAAGACTACAATGGGCCAGCATGCGCTTATGTAACAGGGCCGCTAGGCGGTTATACCGCTAATTCAAAGGGTGATCGTTTTATTGAGTGCGATTACTGGAGCGGTCAGATGATGATGGAGTTCTACAACGAGCTTCAAGGCGGCAATGGTCCAGTATTTCTTAAGCTCGATCATCTGGCAGAAGAGATTATTGAAGAAGTCGAGCATGTTCTCCATACCAACGAGCGACCCAGTCGAGGCCGTTTCCATGATGGTCGTGGGACTGATTACCGAACCAAGATGGTCGAAATGCATATTTCTGAAATCGGTTTTTGTGCTGGCCATTCCGCTTCTGGTGTATGGACTAATGAGAAAGGTGAAACCACCATTCCGGGGCTCTATGGTGCCGGTGATATGGCCTCGATACCTCACAGCTATATGTTAGGCGCGTTTGTGTTTGGCGAGATTTGTGGAACTAATGCCGCGGAGTTCGCCGAGGGACGGGATTTTGCTGAGTTGGATGTTGAATACATCACGGCCGAACGAGATCGTATTTTGGCACCGTTGAAACGCACTGACGGCATCCCTCCAAGTCAGTTTGAGTACAAGGTGCGCCGTTTGGTGAATGACTATCTACAGCCACCTAAAGTCACTAAAAAAATGGACATCGGCCTCGAACGCTTAATTGCAATGGAGGACGATATACAACACCTCTATGCACGTGATGCTCACGAGTTGCTGCGTGCCAATGAGGCCCAGCATATATATGACTGTGCGCAAATGGCAGCCGTTGCATCGATGTACCGTCAAGAAAGTCGCTGGGGACTTTACCATCATTATGTAGATCATCCTGAGACAAATAATGATGACTGGTTCTGCCACGTACAACTTTATAAAAACGAAGCCGGTGAGATGGTCTGTAAAAAGAGGCCTATTGACCCTTATGTTGTTGAGTTGGATGACAATGAAAAGAATGCTTATGCACAAATGCGTGTTCAGCAGACCGGTTAAACCAATTTATTTAGAGGGGACTCTACCATGCCAATAGCATCACAAATATCAATGGTTCCAGTAGTTGTTGATGACGAAAAATGTATTGCGGAAAAGGGTTGCCGCACGTGTATTGACGTCTGTCCGTTAGACGTTTTGTGGATCAATGAAGAAACCGGGAAGGCTCACATGAAATACGATGAATGCTGGTATTGCATGCCCTGCGAGACAGATTGCCCAACAGATGCTGTTTCCGTCAACATACCGTATTTACTGCGCTGAGGTTAATAAAACAATGTCTAATTTTACTGATCCATTCTTACAATCAATTGAGACGCGTTTGAATGACTCCGATGTGGGTATACGCCGCGTCGCCGTAATGGACTTAGTCGATAGTCCCGAGCCAGCTGCCGTTGAGCTATTGATCATGGCGCTGAGCGACGTTGACGCCGCGGTGCGTATGGAAGCGGCCAAGGTGATTGACGAGTTTGAGCCAGTCGACATGATGGACGCGCTGGTTGATGCGTTGACTTCAACCGATGAGGCCGTGCGCAATGCTGCTGCTAACGCTTTGGCTGATTTAAAAGACCAAACCGTGGCTCCCGCATTATTAGCGGCGCTCTCAGGTGACGATCCATTTGTACTGACTGCAGTATTGCGTGCATTAAAACCGATGCGTATTAAAGAAGCGCGCGTTCATGCGATCGAGCTTCTTCAACATGCGGACGCTAGCGTGCGTCGAGAGGCCGTGGGTGTTCTTGGCTACTTACAAGAAGTAGAAAACTTGCCGCAGTTAATCGCTGTGGCTGCACATGATGACGACTCTGAAGTTCGTCGCACAGCAGTTGGAACTCTCGTCTATGCGACTTCTAGCCAAGTTTCGGAGCCGCTGATTGCTGCCTTGAACGACGACAACTGGCAAGTATTGGTTGAGGCAATAAAGGGAATAGGTCGTTTGAAAATCACCGATGCGATCCAACCACTCATTGAGAAAACATCCGGCCAGCGCTGGGAGGTTATGGAGAAGGCAGCCGAGTCCATAGGAAAATTGGGCCTCATCGATGGTATTCCTGCACTGGGCGCTTGTATAACCAACCCAATTAGTAATTTACGTAAGGCTGCGGTTGCAGCACTGGGCGAAATTTCTCACACAGACGGCCTGCAATTTATAGCTGTAGCGCTAGACGATAACGATCCCGATGTGCGTAAACTTGCGCGTTGGGCAAAAGATAAAATTGAAACTGCGGATAAAGTAACTAGCGCAGGCTAATTAATAGGACTTTTGGTTATGACTTTTGTTGTTACAGAGCAATGCATTAAATGCAAATTTACTGACTGTGTTGACGTTTGTCCTGTTGATTGTTTTCACGAAGGACCCAACTTTCTCGTCATTAATCCTGATGGCTGTATTGACTGTGCATTGTGTATTCCCGAGTGCCCAGTGGATGCAATTTATGAGGAGAGCGATTTGCCGCAAGAGTTTCAGGAATATACAAAAATCAATGCAGATCTCTCCGCTAAATGGCCTGAGATTTTAGCGACACAAAAACCGTTAGATGATGCTGAAGATTGGGCTGATCAACCCGGCAAACGCGATTTTCTAATTTTTGAAGCTGGCGGCGATTCCGTTTGAATACTCTTTCGACGAGCTCTTTTTTGTGTTGTTGCATGCAAAAAAAAGGATTTTTTTATGGCTAGGCAGCAATCTTCTCCTGTGAAGGTTCATCTTAAAAATACACCAAGTATTCTCAATTTAACCTGGTCTGATGGCGAAAAAACCGAAATTTCGGGTGTCAGCCTGCGCCGTTTTTGTGCCTGCTCAGGGTGCCGTTCAAGGCAAGTGATTGGCACTGAGATTATTACGGACAGTGGTGAAATACAGAATATTAAGCTTATGGGTAGTACAGGTTTACAAATTGTTTTCGCTGATGGGCATGACCGAGGCGTCTTTCCTTGGGCCTATATATATGCGATTGCGAATGGAGGCGCGCTCGATTTTTTAGCCAGTTAGGTTAAAAAATTTATTAACAGCAAGTTGGCTGGGTATTTTTGAGTGTGTTTATTAACCTTTATTTTACCAGATATCATCCTGACATTGAGTCTCTCCAGATGTGCTTATGGAGCACAATTTTGAATATTTCAGTTTGCCAAGAGAAGGACTCCGATGTGTAGTCTCTTGCCCAAATCAACGCCTTCTTTTATTTAAGGTATCGCGTTTAGTGTCCGTAGTAGCGAGTAGTATTTTTCTTAGCACGCAGTTTTCATCCGGTCCTCATTTAATTTGAGAAAATGGTGCCAGCAACTTCTCTAATATTTTCTTTAATGGTCGTAGGGAATTCTAGTTGCATTTATTTTAATGCCTGACACGGTCGTGCGCTGAAATAACAAAATATTTGAGGGGCGAGACGCGTTTTTTGGATGCCTCCGACTAGCAGTGCCAATCTTAAGCTAGTGATTGCTCAATTTTTACAAATTATGAACAGAGAGGATTGTTAATTATGGCAAAACTGATGACTGAGAAGGTAACCGAAGTTCATCATTGGAATGACACTTTGTTTAGTTTTAAAACGACTAGAGATATGGGTTTTCGATTTAAAAGTGGACATTTCACGATGATTGGACTCGAGGCTGAGGGTCGCCCGTTGTTGCGAGCTTATAGTATCGTCAGCGCAAACTACGAAGAAGAGTTAGAGTTTTTTAGCATTAAAGTTCCTGATGGCCCGTTAACATCAAAATTACAAAATATTCAAATAGGCGATGAAGTATTTGTTAACAACAAGCCCACGGGTACACTGACACTGGACAATTTGCTTCCAGGAAGAAACTTATATTTGTTTAGCACGGGTACCGGCTTGGCTCCCTTTATTAGTATTATTAAAGATCCTGAGGTGTATGAGAATTTTGATAAAATTATATTGACCCATGGCGTCCGCAAAGTTAATGAGCTTGCGTATCGAGAATTATTTACTGATTCGCTCCCGAACAATGAATATTTTGGTGAAGAAGTTCGGAGTAAGTTGATCTACTACCCAACGGTAACCCGGGAGCATTATGCTAATCAGGGTAGAGTAACTGATTTAATAGAATCAGGCGAAATTATTAGTAGCCTTGGTCTTCCTCCTTTAAGTCCAGAACACGATCGTGCAATGATCTGCGGTAGCCCATCGATGCTTAAAGAGATTTCTGCAAGTCTTGAGGCGCTAGGTTTCTCTGAGTCACATCATGGCAATATTGGTAGTTATGTTATTGAACGCGCGTTTGTGGAGTAGCAATTATTTTGAATAAACAGAAAGTTTTGTCGGTACTTGAGTCCATTAATGATCCATTGTTGGACAGAGACTATGTTGCGTTGAGAGCCGTAGAGTCTGTAGAGATAGAGAATGGCTGCACTAATATTGTCATTAAATTGGGTGCGAAAGCAGACTCTCTGGAAAAGAAAACTAGTCTGGCGTTGAAAGCTAGGCTTGAGGCTGCGGGACTAGGCCCAATTAATTTGCGCATGGTCACTGAAGTACTGCCTTTCGCTGTGCCGAATGAACAGAAGCATTTGTCTGGTGTTAAAAATATCGTGATGGTTGCTTCAGGCAAGGGCGGTGTAGGCAAGTCAACGACCGCAGTGAATCTTAGTTTAGCTCTGCATGCTGAAGGCGCCAAAGTCGGACTTTTAGATGCCGATATTTACGGTCCTAGCCAGTGCGCAATGCTTGGCGTCGACGAAGACATTAAGCCCGAATTGGTCGACCAAAAATTCATAAGGCCTGTTGAGAGATTTGGAATTAAGTCAATGTCCGTAGGGTATTTGTCTAAGGAAAAAGCGCCGATGATTTGGCGAGGCTCAATGGCCGTGCGGGCGCTGCAGCAGTTGATGGAGCAGACTTTGTGGGGCGATATTGATTATTTGATTATTGATATGCCGCCAGGTACGGGTGATATTCAAATATCTTTGGCGCAAACCTTCCATGTGGCAGGAGCGGTTATCGTTACTACCCCGCAGGAGATTGCTTTGCTGGATGCTCGCAAAGGAATTGAGATGTTCAAAAAAGTCGGGATCCCTGTGTTGGGCATCTGCGAAAATATGGCAACGCATATTTGTTCAAACTGTGGCCACGAGGAGTCTATTTTCGGTGCTGGCGGAGCTGCCAAATTAGCACAGGATTATTTGACGCCATTGTTAGGCTCGCTGCCCTTGGATTCGCGTATTCGAGAAAACGTTGATCAAGGACTTCCCACCGTTGTAAATGATCCTATGGGATCTCTGTGCAATTCATACATGGCACTGGCTAATCAAGTTGCAGCTCAGCTCTGGCTCAGTAATCTCGATGCCGTACAGTCACCTACCATGGTTGTTTCCGACGCTTAGGCGTGATTTTTTCGACTCCTCCCTACAGGCCTCCAGTTGCTTGCGAGACCTTTCATGTGCTTTTCTTAGTAAATTTTTTGTAGTCTTTTCATATCTTTAGTTTGCTGCCTTATGTTTTCTTATCGACGGTCGACGCAAGGTGGCAATGGGTTGTCTTGTCCGACTTTTTTTAGAAGCATATCTAGTATCTGCTTGCTGAGCGCACGCGACATAACCTGGTCTGTGTTGAGTCAATTGAGCTCTAAAGATTACTTGTGGATTCTTGACGTTGTCTTTTATGGCTATCGAAATTTAATCTTCGCGTATTTATTTTATTTACATGTAATGATCGTAAGTAACTTGTATTAGTTATTTATTTTTTTATTTTTTTATTTTTTTTCACTCTTAGTTTTGCCTAATTTTAGTGCGCTAGAGCCATTTTATAACCCATTTATTTTGCTGATTTACAGTTTCGATCTTTTTTTCATACCGACTGATTTTGTTGTGAAGATAAAAAAACCTTTCAATACATATCTTTATAAATCGATAAGCGAATTTTTTCATCTTTTATTATTTTGGCATGGAAATCGCAACATTGTTGTTAACTCAATATGTATTTCTAATACGAGTTAAAAATTGAGTAGGCGCGAGTGCTTTTTAGAGGACGATTCCAAATTAGCTAGAAAGCACTATTAATATTTATATTGTTTGGAGACTATGATGCGATTTGAAAAGTATTTGGGGATAGGACTATTAACTGCAATGGGCTACAGCGCTACAGCTTCTAGTGGGGCGATTGAGAGTGCGATAGAAAATGGTAAGGTTGAAGGAAACTTACGTGCCTATTACAACCATAGAGATTTTGAAACCAAGACAAATGAGTCCGCTTTTTCTCTTGGTGGCGCGCTACGTGCAGAGACAGGATATATAGGTTCTTTCAAGGTAGGTATGGGCTATTACACAGCCCAAGATGTCGGAACTAACGACTCTGACCTAAGCAAAGTAAATAAGCGGTTAGGTAGTGACTTAGAAGTTTTAGGCGAAGCTTATCTAAATGCCTCTATTGCCGATACTTCACTTACGCTAGGGCGTCAGAAATTAAGCACTCCTTTTGCCAACAGTGGGGACGCCTTTATAATTCCTTTTAGTTTTGAGGGTGGCAGCATCAAAAACAATAGCATCAAAAATTTAACCATCGAGATTAGCCAAATTAACACGATCAAAAATCGTAATTCAAGTGAATTTTTGGATGTGGGAAAATTTTCAACCGGACGTTACGGGGTTAACCAAGAGAGCACATCAGGAACGACAATTATTGGTGCAACCTATGCAGTCGATGGACTCAAATTTCAAGCCTGGGCCTATGAGTATGCTGAATTATTCAGTACTTTTTACGTTCAGGGCAATTATAGTTTTGCCGCTAAGAGTGGCCTGAAGCCTTTTGTTGCGGCACAAGTTGTCAAGCAGAGTGATACGGGTGATAAATTACTCGGTAAAGTTGATTCGTCGTTGTGGGGACTTCAAGGTGGCGCAGCTTTTGGAAAGTCGAAATTGACCCTCGCTTATACCACCGTTGCGGAGGAAGCCGGTACTTTTAAAAACGGGGCTTTCCTAACGCCGTATTCTTACTCAACGAGCCCTATATTTACCAACAATATGCTTTCGACGGTAGAAAATACAGATGCAGGTGAAGCGATAAAATTAACGCTCAATCATAGTTTCTCTAAAGCTAAACTGAAGGTTAGTTATGCGGATTTCGATTTTGATACCGCCGCTGATCGAGAGGCCATTAATGTTGATGTTACCTATAGTCTTGATGACATGGTTAAAGGTTTGACGGCTCGCTGGAGAATCGAGTCTGTTATTTCGGACATATCTAGCGTCGAACAGATTAATAATCGCTTTCAGTTGCAGATGAAGTTTTAACGGTTTCAGCGGCTAAAGTGCTACCGGTTTAAGAAAGGCGCTGCATTGACCCAGCCAGCAAGGATTAGCTCTACAAGGATGTTATTGGAAAGTGAGCAAGAATGTTGTAGTAAGAAATGAGGGGGACTGAGCACTGTCCATGTTATTTGATCCAAAAGACTTTGACAGGCAGTGCCCATATTTTCTCGGGAATAGATTGTGAGAGTTTGGTCTAGCGTAGGCTCGAGTGACTGCCGACTATAATAATTTGTGCTCGGCGTGCCAACACTTTTAAAAAGACGTTGATGCTCGTTGGGTTTCATATTTGAGGGTTAATTGGTGTTGCATAAGATTTTTCCTGGCTTGATTTGGTTGGAAGGTTATCGGGGAGAGGTATTTAAAAGTGATTTCTTATCGGGCATAACGATCGCCGCGATGCTCATACCGCAAAGCATGGGTTATGCCTTGGTTGCGGGTTTGCCTGCTCAGTACGGTTTGTATGCATGTATTGTCCCGCCTCTTGTATACGCGCTGCTTGGTACTTCCAATAAAATTTCTATGGGGCCAGTTGCGCTAGACTCGATCTTGATTTTAACAGGCTTGAGCGCACTTGCGGAGCCCGGATCTGATAACTACTTAGAACTCGCTATTGCATTGACTTTAATGGTCGGGTTGATTCAATTTGCCCTTGGGATGTTAAAATTTGGTTTCATTGCCAATTTCTTATCCTATCCAGTGATTCTTGGTTATACCTCTGCTGCGGCCATAATCATCATGGGAAGTCAGCTTGATAACATGTTGGGTGTTACTGGGGGCGGCGGTAATATATTTCGTCAAGTTTTCTATTTCATCCAATCGATTGATAATTGGCATTGGCTTACAGCGGGTATTGGGCTGGCAGGGTTGGCTTTTATGATATACCCGAAACGATTCTTCCCGAATATGCCAAGCGGCTTAATACTTCTTGTTATTGGAATGTTTTTTTCTGGCCTCTGGAATATACAGAGTTATGGGGTTGATGTTATCGCTTCAATTCCCCAAGGGCTGTCAGTTCCGCGTGTGCCCACTATTTCTATGAGTCAAATGACGGCTTTGATACCTACCGCTCTTACGGTCGCTTTAATGGGGTACGTGGGAAGTATGTCTATTTGTAAAGCACAAGAAAAGCCTACTGATAAATTTAGAGTCAGACCCAATCAGGAGTTGATTTCGGTCGGGATAGCCAATTTTTTTGGGGCATTCTTTAAGGCGTTCCCTGTGTCGGCAAGTTTTTCAAGAAGCGCGGCATTTGTTGAGGCGGGTGCGTTAACTCAGCTATCAGCGGTTATCTCGTCCGGAGTGATAGTGATTGTCATGCTATTTTTAACGCCGGTTTTTGTCCGTTATCCGCTGCCTAAGGTGTTGTTGGCGGCCATCATCATTCTTTCTGTGGCGAGTCTATTTAAATACGGTCAAATGAAAGCCTTGTTCAAGTATAATCTATATGAATTCATGTTGATGCTGGTAACCTTCTCGCTGACCTTACTGCTGGGTGTGCAACAGGGGCTTTTGGCGGGAGTGGCTTTGTCGATTTTGAAAGTCATTTATAATACGGCGTCACCACATATGACTGAGCTCGGTTCAATTCAAGGCGGCCGTTTATTTCGGAATGTAAATCGTTTTGATGATGTCTTTATCCGTGACGACATTCTTATTTTTAGATTTGATGCGCCACTGTATTTTGCCAATAAAGACTACTTTGTAGAAAATCTCTATCGATGGATGAAGCAAAGAAAAGATGGCGTTTTAACTTCAGTTATTTTTGATGCGGAAGCAGTCAATAGTATGGATATAACAGCTATTTTGATGTTAAAGAAAATTATAGACAACCTGAAACAGCAAGGTATTAAGCTGTATATAACTAATGCCATAGGGCCCGTGAGAGATGATTTAAATAATTCGCCATTAGGTGATTATATGGGTGAAGAATCGATGTTTACTACTATTCAAAATGCAATCGACTATATTGACCATGGCATAAGTGATGTTAATCATATTGCACTGCAAACGGGTACTAAGGGTTGAAAAAGTGGATGCTTTTAAGGCGGTGTAGACTTATCTTTTTAGTGATGCTTAATCCTTCAGCACAGTCGTAGGAATCTAGCTGGTTTATAAACTTTTTTCCTATTGCGTCATTTTTTCAAAGATCGCACCACACTGTTTTTATTCTTGGCGCAGTCGCTGGTTATTGAGTCACTCTCAAGCGGAACAAAATCTTCTTTTTCGCGCACGAAGCACGCAGGGCAAGCAAAATCTTCGGGTAGATCTTCAAAACGAGTTCCTGGTTCATAGCCTTCGTGTTCATGGCCGACGGCTTCGTCATAAATGTAGCTGCAATCAGGGCACTGGTATTTTTTCATCGTGATGTCTATCCCTCACAGTGAAAGAGTTGAGTCGGCGTATATTTTTCTTTTATTGATGTCGCGTTATTTATGCTGCGACAAGCGATGCGTATTTCTGCTCCATTGCCTCGCGCTTACCCGGCAGGATATTTACTTTGCTGAGATCGCCCTGAATATGTTGTAAGTTAAGCAGGCGTGGGTTCATCACAGCAAACCATATGGGCGGGCAGTAAGCCATTAAATACGCACCAAAATAGCCATTGGGCAATGCAGGTACATCCTCGAAGTTGCGCAATGCAGGTACATGACGCGTGGGGTGTGCATGATGATCTGAATGGCGCTCTAGATGATAGAGCAGTAAGTTTGAAAACACGTGATTACTATTCCATGAGTGATGGGGCTGGCAGCGCTCATAACTGCCATTGGCTTTTTTCTCGCGTAACAATCCGTAGTGCTCAATATAATTAGCACTGGTTAATTGCCACCACGCTAAAAAATTGTGAATGATTAAAAAGGGCAGTAACATCCAGCCAAACGCAATCAGCAAGCTAATCTGAATGACGGCTGTAATCGCATAAGACTGGAGCAATTCATTACTTGGGCTCCACATTGATTTGCCTTTGCGCTGCAAGCGAACCTTTTCTAGTTGCCAAGCCCGCTTGAAGCCGCCAGGTATTTCACGCAAGGCAAAGGCATAAATATTTTCACCCATTTTCGAAGAGGCGGTATCTTCGGGGGTAGCAACATGGCGATGGTGCCCTGCGTTGTGCTCCAGGCAAAAGTGCCCATAGCCTGGCACTGCTAGTACTATTTTTGCCATCAATCGGCTGAGCGGATCTGTTTTATGGCCTAATTCATGCCCAGTGTTGATGCCAAGCCCAGAAGTCATGCCTGCGCCTACGGCCAATATTAAATAGCCGGCCATGCTCAGATCTTGAGTGACGATCCAATAGACAGCGGCAAAAAAAGTGATGAAGTGCAATGGCACGGCTAGATACAGGAGCCGGCTGTAGTACCGGTCCTGCTCCAGTTGGGCTACGACTTCTTCTGGCGGATTGCTCAGATCCTCGCCCAGCAAATAATCAAAAAGGGGGACGCAAATATAGGCGGCGACCATTGGCACCAGCAGCATTAATTCAATACCAGTCAGGCCATGTAAAACTAATCCGGTAATGGGAAACAGCGGGTAAAGTGCTGACATCCACCACAGGCCGCGCTTTTTATCGGTATAGCTAATGGTGCCCTGAGTGGGGGAGTCAAAGGTGACGGTTTTCATAATGGACTCTTTTTAGTGGATGAATATAAAGTTTAGGGACGTGCTTCAACTTCCGCTTGACATCTGGGGACTCATCCTTATCATTTGGTGACAGGCCGACTGCTGACAGTCGCTTTACTTATCTTCCGAAAATAGGACTACCGATGC
>Ga0206130_10001511_pt1 | contig 33827 bp, 29 predicted proteins | sample Helgoland_Spring_9_FD_148637 | JGI IMG/M metagenome (GOLD analysis project Ga0206130, IMG submission 148637) | Pelagic subsurface seawater microbial communities from Kabeltonne, Helgoland, North Sea - Helgoland_Spring_Bloom_20160512_1 | ecosystem: Environmental > Aquatic > Marine > Epipelagic ...
AGTTGGTGTCCTCTGGTGATGTAAATATTGTCATTAATGGTGAGAAAACCATCACTGTACCTGCGGGCGATAAGCTGCTGCAGACATTGTCCAATGCGGGGCTGTTTTTGCCCTCGGCCTGTGGTGGTGGCGGTAGCTGCGCTCAGTGCAAATGTGTGATTACCGAAGGTGGTGGCTCTATGCTGCCCACCGAAGAGAGTCACTTTAATCGCCGTGAAGCTGCTGAAGGCTGGAGACTGTCCTGTCAGGCTCCGGTTAAGCAGGACATGCATGTCCAGGTGCCGGAAGAAGTATTTGGTGTTAAGCGCTGGGAATGTGAGGTTGAGTCCAATCCCAATGTGGCTACCTTTATCAAAGAGCTGACCCTCAAGCTACCCGAAGGTGAGGATGTTAAATTCCGCGCCGGTGGTTATGTGCAGCTGGAATGCCCCCCTCACCATATTAAGTACTCAGATTTTGATATTGAAGAAGAGTATCGCGGTGACTGGGAGCGCTTTGACTTCTTTAAGCATGAGTCGATTGTTGATGAGACGGTGATTCGCGCCTATTCAATGGCTAACTACCCAGACGAGAAGGGCGTAGTTAAGTTTAATATTCGTATTGCCACGCCGCCTCCAGGCTCTACCGGCATTGTGCCCGGACAGATGTCGTCCTATGTTTTCAGCCTTAAGCCTGGGGATAAGATTCAGGTCTATGGCCCCTTTGGTGAGTTCTTTGCCAAGGAGACCGACAATGAGATGGTATTTGTGGGTGGCGGCGCCGGTATGGCTCCTATGCGCTCGCATATTTTTGACCAGCTTAAGCGTATTAAATCTGATCGTAAAATCAGCTTCTGGTATGGCGCCCGCTCACTGCGCGAGTGTTTCTACGACGATGAGTACGATATGCTGGCTGCAGAGAACGACAACTTCGACTGGCATCTGGCACTTTCAGATCCGCAGCCAGAAGATAACTGGGATGGACTGACTGGCTTTATCCACAATGTGCTCTATGAGCAGTACCTAAAGGATCATGAGGCGCCAGAGGACTGTGAGTTCTATATGTGCGGACCCCCTATGATGAATGCTGCAGTGGTTAAGTTGCTGGTCGACCTGGGTGTTGAGCAGGAGAATATTTTCCTCGATGATTTCGGTGGTTAATAACAACAGAGTAAACGCGATAACGGGGCTTTTTGATAGGGCCTCGTTTTTGCTTTATAGCCTATTTTTGGTCGCCCTTTCTGGGTTGACTGGCTGTGACTCAAGCCCAGAGATTATTAAAATCTCTGGCACCAAAATGGGTACCAGCTACCATATCACCGTAGTGGCCGACCAGCCTGCGCCTGCGGATTTAGCGCAGCGCATCGAAGCTGCTCTGGACCTGGTCGATCAGTCCATGTCCACCTACAAAAGTAATTCTGAGATCAGTCAGTTCAATGCCCAGCCGGTGGCCGAGCCGCAAATGATCAGCCCACAGTTTGCCGATGTGCTGGATGTTAGCAAGCTGGTCTGGGAGCAGAGCGCCGGCGCTTTTGACCCTACGGTTGGGCCCTTGGTCGACCTTTGGGGTTTTGGCCCTGTGCCTACAGATGATGTGGTTCCTGCCGATGAGCAAATCGCCCAGGCGCTAGAGAATACAGGTTACCAGCATCTGGATATGGATATGCAGATGATCAGCAAATCATCGCCTATTCGCCTTGATCTGTCAGCTGTAGCCAAGGGCTATGCGGTGGATCAGGTTGCTGATCTGCTCGAGATGCTTGCCCTGCCTGACTATCTGGTGGAGATTGGCGGAGAGATGCGTCTCGGTGGATTCAATCCCGACGGACAACCCTGGCGCATAGCGGTTGAGATGCCTGCGGTGATTCCTCAGGTGCAGCGAGTGATTGCCGCCCACAACGTGGCTATTGCCACCTCAGGTGACTATCGCAACTATTTTGAGCAGGATGGCGTGCGCTACTCCCATACCATAGATCCGCGCACCGGCAGGCCTATTCGTCATAACCTAGCCTCGGTAACCGTGGTGGACGAGACCTGTGCAGAGGCCGATGCCTGGGCTACAGCCCTTATGGTTCTCGGAGAAGAGCAGGGCATGGCACTGGCCGAGCAGCTGGGTCTGGCGATCTATATGCTGGTCAAAGATGGTGAAGAATTTAAAGCGCTGAGCAGTGAAGCCTTCGCGCCCTACTTACTGGCAACAAAACCCACAGAACAAGAGGCCTGAGAGACTAGTTCCTATGGCAGAGATTTTCCTGGCAATTTTAATGTTTGGCCTGCTGATAGCGGCCATGGCGATTGGTGTGCTGATGGGTGGTAAACCTATTTCTGGCTCCTGCGGCGGCGTGGGTGCGGCCCTGGGCGAGGCTAACTACAACTGCGATATCTGTGGCGGCGATCCCAATAAATGTGATGAGCAATCAAATTCTGAGCTTGGCTATGATGCTACCGCTGATGCGACCGCAATCAGCAAGGACAAAGTTTAACAATGACAGATTTTTCCTATGACCTGGTAGTGATTGGCAGCGGCCCTGCTGGTGAGGGCGCGGCTATGAATGCGGTAAAGCAGGGCTGGCGCGTGGCTGTTATTGATGAGCGTCATCAGGCCGGCGGCAGCTGCACTCACCTGGGGACTATTCCCTCCAAAGCGCTGCGGCAGTCAGTGCGTCGCATGATGCAGTACAACACCATGCCCATGTTCCGGGCAGTGGGTGAGCCGAAATGGTTTTCTTTCCCCGAGGTGATGAAAGCTGCAGAGAGCGTAATCACCAAACAGGTTGAGGGGCGCACCAAAGGCTATGCGCGAAATCGAGTGCAGACCCATATTGGTCGCGCCAGTTTTGTTAACCCCCATGAGGTCTCAGTAACAAGTCGCGATGGCAAGGTGCTATCGGTTGCAGGTAAACATTTTTTACTGGCTACGGGCTCTAGCCCCTATCGCCCGGATGATATTGATTTTAGCCACTCGGCAATCTTTGATAGCGACAGTATTCTCGGGCTGGATAGCACCCCGCGGAATATTATTATCTATGGTGCCGGAGTTATAGGCTGCGAATATGCCTCGATCTTCTCAGGATTGGATACTCGAGTGGATTTGGTAAATACCAGAGAATGGCTGATGAATTTCCTCGATGATGAAATCTCTGATGCTCTGAGTTACCACCTGCGTGATCTCAATGTCATGGTGCGCCATAACGAAGAGTATGAGCGGGTCACTACCAATGACAACGGTGTGACTCTGGAACTGAAGTCGGGCAAGCGTATCCATGGTGAAGCGTTGCTCTGGTGTAATGGCCGGGCCGGTAATACCAAAGGTCTGGGTCTGGAAAATGCTGGCCTGGAAGCCGATGAGCGCGGGCAGCTCCAGGTAAATAAAGACTATCAGACCTCAGTGTCCCATATCTATGCCGCTGGTGATTTGATTGGCTGGCCCTCTCTGGCGGGCGCAGCCTATGATCAGGGGCGCTTTGCCGCGTCCCATATGTGTGGAACTGATGATCAGTACAGGGTTGAGGATGTGGCCACAGGTATCTGGACCATCCCAGAGATTAGCTTTGTAGGCCAGAATGAGTCTGAGCTTACCGAGCAAAAGATTCCCTACGAGATTGGTCGCGCCTACTTTAAGGACACAGCCCGGGCGCATATCTCGGGTGAGGAAGTGGGTATGCTAAAAATTCTCTTCCACCAGGACAGTCTGGAAATTCTGGGCATTCACTGTTTTGGTGCCGAAGCTGCGGAGATTATCCATATTGGCCAGGCTATTATGAGCCAGAAGGGTGAGGCCAACAGCATCAAGTATTTCCTGCGTACCACCTTCAACTACCCAACCATGGCTGAGGCCTATCGCATTGCCTCTATGAATGGTTTAAACCGGGTTAGTCGCGATCGTAGGTCCTTTGAGGGCAAGCAGTCCTAAGGAGTTTGGTGTTCATCCTCGGGGGTTGGCGATAAATTCGGGTGCCTGACCACAGAGCGCAGCACCAAGTCGTGCTCAAAATAGACTGTAAAATCCTGGTATTCCCAGGCGCTTATAGGTGGTTCTCCCACCGCCAGTTGCACAGTTTCCGGCTCACCTAACTGCTCGGCCACCTGGGCTCTGGTAAGGCCGCGCTGGGGTAGGTCCAGCGCACTGCTATCTGTCTGCTGCCCCAGGGGCAGCTTTATCTGCTCTGCTGTTAGAGTTCCGGCCCAGCCGATGCATAGCAAAGCGGCTAAAACAGATGATAGGGTCCAGTGTTTCATGCTCAACATCCTGTAATCTGATGATTTACTCTGCTAATTGTAGGCAATAGGTCCGAGGAAAACCTGAATTGGTTAGCATTACTGGTATGGATGCAATGTTGTTTGTAGCCAGGGTTTCGGGTTTAATCCCTGCATGTTTAAAAACCTCCCTCTCTTTATAGGCTTGCGCTATACCCGCAGTAAACGCCGCGAAGGATTTGTTTCCTTTATCTCTGGCTTTTCGCTATTTGCCATGGCTCTCGGCGTGATGGCTTTAATTGTGGTGCTGTCGGTAATGAATGGCTTTGATCGCGAGATCAAGTCCCGGCTGCTGATGGTGGTTCCCCATATTACTGGCACCTCAGCTCAGGGGGTTTCGGCGGCAGATATTGATGATTTGCGCCACAGTTTACTCGGCGAGCAATCGCCGGTAGTCGAGGTGACCCCATTGGCCCAGAGCTTTGTGATGCTCTCCTATCAGTCACAGCAGCTGGGCCTGATGATGCAGGCCACAGACCCAGACTGGCCCAGCGCAGCGTTGCTGCAACAGCAGATGCTCAGCGGTCATGTGGAGCAGCTGCGCGCTGGTGAGTTTGGCATTATTTTAGGTAGCCAGGTGGCGCGACGGCTGGGGGTTTTTGTTGGCGATAAACTGCAGCTGACCCTACCTAAAGTCAGTGTGACACCTGCTGGTATTTTTCCGCGCATCAAGAGTTTTGTGGTCACAGGAATTTTTCAGGTGGGTGCCCAGGTGGACTCCTCGGTTAGCTTTGTACACCAGAGCGATGCCCGCAAGTTACTGCAGCTCGGTGAGCGCTATCAGGGAGTTCAGCTGAGTCTGGGCGACGCCTATCAGGCTGACAGCTGGCTGGCCAACAACGCCCAGCTTCTAGAGGATATTAATTGGCGTACCTGGACCCAATCTATGGGCACTTTATTTCAGGCGATGCGCATGGAGAAGCTGGTGGTGAGTTTGCTGCTGTCGGTTATTATTGCCGTGGCCGCCTTCAATATTGTTGCCAGCCTGGTGCTGATGGTGGCAGATAAACGCAGTGATATAGCTGTGGTGCGCACCCTGGGTGCATCCGCAGGTCTGGTGATCAAGGTATTTATGGTGCAGGGCTTGGCAGTAGGTTTTATGGGAATTTTTGTGGGCACGGTGCTGGGCTGTCTGCTGGCTGTTTTTATTGGAGATATTGTGAGCTTTATCGAAACCTTTATCGGGGTCTATCTATTTGATCCCTCGGTCTATTTGATTAGCGCTCTGCCATCCAGATTGCTGGCTAGCGATGTGGCCCTGGTGGTGCTCAGTGCTGCTGCTATTAGTTTTCTAGCCACGCTTTATCCAGCCTGGCGAGCGGGGCAGGTTCTTCCGGCGGAGGCACTGCGCTATGACCGATAAATCTGTGTTGCTGGCCTCAGATCTATACCGCAGCTATAAGCAGGCGGGCGGCGATAATGATTTAGCAGTGCTTGAGGGGGCCAACCTAGAGGTACATGCAGGCGAAAAGCTGGCTATTATTGGTGTCTCTGGATCGGGCAAAACCACATTGCTCAATCTGCTGGCTGGGCTGGACGACCCCAATGGGGGCTCAGTAAAGCTGTGCGGTACTGACTGGCAGAATTTAGACGCCTCCCAGAGGGCCAGTTGGCGCAATCAGCACCTGGGCTTTGTGTATCAATTTCATCATCTGCTGGCAGAGTTTTCCGCGCTGGAAAATGTCGCTCTGCCGCTGCTGATTGGAGGTGCATCTGTAGCCCAGGCCAGAGAGCGATCGGAAGAACTTTTGTCTCGAGTGGGCCTGGCTGAGCGCCTGCGGCATCACCCGGCTGAGCTGTCTGGTGGTGAGCGCCAGCGCGTGGCCATAGCCCGGGCTCTGGTCACCCAGCCAGCGGTGGTTTTAATGGATGAGCCCACAGGTAATCTGGACCCCCACACCGCCGCCTCTATGTTAGATCTGCTTATGGAACTCAATGAAACCCTGGGTATTTCCACTGTGATGGTCACCCATGATCCGGCAATAGCCGGGCGTATGGACCGGGCAGTGCGCCTGGTGGAAGGCATTCTGGAGCCTGCACTTGTTTAAGTCGGTACCAGTGTTTGTGGGCCTGCGCTACTTTACCTCGGGCGGGCGGGGCAGTCTGTTGGTTTCATTTATCTCTATGCTGGCCATTGCCGGGCTGGCTCTAGGTGTTGCGCTGCTAGTGGTTGTGCTGTCAGTGATGAATGGTTTTGATCGTGAATTGCGCGAGCGCATTCTCTCCGTGGTGCCCCATATTCAATTGATTCACGGGGTGGGTGTCAGTGATTGGCAGAGCCAAACTCAGTTGATAGCGGAGTTGGATCAGGTGACCGAAGTCACTCCCTACAATGAGGCTGAGGGACTGATACATAGTGGCCAGCAAACTAGGCCAATACAGCTACTTGGGCTCTCTGCCCAGGCCTTGCCCAGGGGCCTTGAAAATGTCATTCAGGAGGCCGGTCTGACCGTCCCCCAATCTGGCCAGCTACTTTTGCCCCAGCCTATGGCCGAAGATTTAAATGTGGTTGTGGGCCAGCGGGTAACTGTGATCATTCCCGCGATCAATGGCAGAGCTACAGCCGCCCATAGTTTTCTGCTAACCGGTATTTTTGCTACCCATACTGAGCTGGACCAGATACTGGGTCTAGCCTCTCTGCATCAGGTGGGAAATATAGCCGGGGTAGAGGGGCTGGTGCAGGGCTTTAGGCTGCAGGTGGAGGATCAGTTTGATGCCCGTCAGACCGGTTACAGGTTGCTTGAGCAGCTGCCTTTTGGCTACGGCTTTCGCGACTGGTTTCAGACCCATGGCAATCTCTATCAGGCAATCCAGCTATCGCGCAATCTAGTGAGTCTGCTGATCTTTTTGATTGTGGCCATTGCGGCATTTAATGTGGTGTCTATGCTAATGATGTCTGTGGTCAATAAGCGCGGCGATATTGCAATTTTGCAGACTCTGGGGCTATCGCGACAGGCCATTGTGCAACTGTTTTTAATTCAGGGGGCTATGATTGGGCTGTTTGGCATAGCCCTAGGGGTACTTCTGGGAGTGATTGGCTGTTACTGGGTCGCAGATTTAGTACTCTGGATTGAGTCCATGGTAGGCAGCAGATTTCTGGATACCGCCGTGTATCCAATTGACTATGTTCCGGTTGACCTGCGCTGGGAGAATGTGGCGCAAATTGCAGCTGTGGCTATAGTGCTAAATATTATTGCCACAATTTACCCGGCGCTGCGAGCCAGTCGCGTGGTGCCGGCGCAAGAGTTGCGCTTTGAGGGCTAAGCCCGCCTGTTGTTCTGGCGCTGATTTTTGCGCTCTTCCCAGTTTTTTACGACCTTCCAGCGCCACAGATAGTGGATAAAGAAATAGCCAATAGAGGCCAGAATAATCCCGCACAGCAGGCTCCCCACCATTAACGGCAACAGCACTCCAGAGCCAAGATTCGAAAACCATTCCCAGGACAGTGTTACGGTGAAGTCTACCGGCTCACTACCCAGCAGAAAGCTCCCCAGCTGATGGGTAAGATAAAACATAGGCGGAATAGTGATTGGATTGCTTATCCAGATGGCCATCATACCAATGGGTAGATTTGCTCCCAGCCAAAAACACATAGCCACGGCTATCAGGGTCTGAATAGGCAGTGGTATAAAGGCGCAGAAAATACCCACAAACACGGCCAGAGAGACGGAGTGGCGGTTGAGATGCAGCAGATTTGGGTCATGGGCCAGATTGTCGATCCAGCGCAGCGAGGGACGCTGCAGCAGTTTGCCGATATCCGGGAGAAAGCGATGAATGGTTTTTCGCGGCATAGAGTCTCTTTTACCCATCAAATGCCGAATCATTATGCCCGCAAAATTTGGATGGAACTAGTCTAAACAGGCCTTTAAACCAGACAAAATTTTGCTCTCGGGATACAATGCTCCACAGAATTAAATAACCTATTTGGAAGCATTTACTTGAAACAGCAAAGCGAACCAGCTCTGGCGATCAGTCAGCTTAGCAAAACCTATGAAGATGGCTTTCAGGCCCTGAAGTCGGTTGATCTGGAGGTGGCGCCAGGGGATTTTTTTGCGCTGCTTGGCCCCAATGGCGCAGGTAAGTCCACAACCATAGGTATTATCTGTTCCCTGGTTCGAAAGACCACAGGTTCGATCAAGGTTTTTGGCCATGATATAGATCAGGATTTTAGTACTGCAAAACAGTTTGTGGGCGTGGTGCCCCAGGAATTTAACTTTAATCAATTTGAAAAGCCGATTGATATTCTAATCAATCAGGCGGGCTATTACGGCATCCCCTCTGATGTTGCCTATGAGCGTGCCGAAAAATATTTAAAACAGCTGGCCCTCTGGGATAAGCGCAATACCGCATCGCGGACTCTCTCTGGGGGTATGAAGCGCCGATTGATGATTGCTCGGGCACTGATTCACCAGCCCAAATTATTAGTGCTCGATGAGCCCACTGCCGGTGTGGATATAGAGCTGCGCCGCTCAATGTGGGAGTTTCTTAAGGAGATAAACCGTCAGGGCACCACTATTATACTGACCACCCATTATCTCGAGGAGGCCGAGAGCCTGTGTCGCAATATTGCCATTATCGACCATGGGCAGATTGTCAAAAATACCAGTATTAGAGAGTTATTAAAACAGCTCAATAAAGAGACCTTTGTGCTGGATATTCGCGAGGCACTGGACAGCTGCCCCCAGGTTGAAGGTTATCCCTTATCATTGGTAGACGAGCACAGTCTAGAGGTGGTTATTGATAAGTCCCAGTCAGTCAATAAACTATTTACTGCACTGACAGATAAGGGTATCCATGTGTTGAGTATGCGCAACAAGACCAACCGACTCGAGGAGTTGTTCTTCGATTTGGTGGAGAAAAACCTGCAGGAGAGCAACCATGAATAATCGCCAGAAGTGGATTTCTTTCAGTACCATTGTGCGTCGCGAGATTCATCGGTTTCTGCGCATTTGGCCCCAGACTCTAGTGCCGCCGATTATTACTATTGTGCTGTACTTTGTGATTTTTGGCCGATTGATTGGCTCGCGTATCGGCGAGATGTCAGAGCTGCCCTATATACAGTTTGTGGCGCCTGGTTTGATTATGATGTCGGTAATTACCAACTCCTACTCCAATGTGGTCTCGTCTTTTTATGGTTCTAAATTCCAGCGCAATATTGAAGAGTTGCTGGTGTCGCCAACTCCCAACTGGATTATTTTGCTGGGCTATGTTGTGGGTGGCATGAGTCGTGGCCTAGGTGTGGGCGCTATGGTGACCTTGCTGTCACTTTATTTTGCCGATTTTAGTCTGCACAGTTTGCCTATCACCATTGGCATAGTATTAATGACTTCATTGATGTTTAGTCTGGCTGGTTTGATCAATGCTATTTTTGCCAGTAGCTTTGACGATATTTCTATTATTCCCACCTTCGTTTTAACACCGCTGATCTATCTGGGTGGAGTATTTTATTCCATAGATATGCTCGGCGATTTCTGGGGTTCAGTGTCCCTGATTAACCCAATACTCTATATGGTCAATGCCTTTCGCTACGGTATGGTGGGGATTACAGATATCAATATTGCCTGGTCATTTATTATGGTTGGCTTATTTTCTGTGGTGTTATTTGGCGTGGCTCTGCGACTGCTGGAGACTGGCTCGAGGCTGCGCAGCTAATGGCGGATTATTCAGATACCGGGCTGGGAAAAGATACAGGCTACAGTGACCAGTACGATGCCTCGCTGCTGTTTCCCATTCCCCGCAGCAAGGCGCGCGGCTCTGATAACAGTGGGGAACTTCCATTTGTGGGTGTGGATCTCTGGACTGCCTTTGAAATCTCCTGGTTAAATTTAGATGGCCTGCCACAGTTGGCTATTGGCGAGTTTTTATTTCCCTGCACCAGCAGTGCTATTGTTGAGTCCAAGTCATTTAAGCTCTATCTCAACTCGTTTATTCAGACACAATTTACCTCCATGGATCAGGTCACTGAGGCATTGGTCGCCGACCTGTCTGTGGCAACTGGGTCTGACGTGGATGTGGTGCTCTATGATATATCGGCTTACAACGGTTTTAAGCCCATATCAGAGCCAGATGGGTTCTGTATCGACAACCAGTCGCTGGCAATAGATACCTATCAGCCAGAACCTAAGTTTCTGTCAGCCGGTAACAGTGGTTCGGTCAGTGAAACTCTCTATTCACACCTGTTAAAGACCAACTGTCCGGTGACAGATCAACCCGACTGGGCCTCTGTATATATCAGTTACAGCGGGCCGGCAATCGATAGGGCGGGGCTACTCAAATATATAGTCTCTTTTCGCCAGCATCAGGATTTTCACGAGCAATGTGTCGAGAAGATTTTTACCGATATTATGCAGTGCTGTGCGCCGACTGAACTGAGTGTATATGCGCGCTACATGAGACGCGGCGGTCTGGATATCAACCCTTTTCGCAGCACGGTGCAAAGCTTTCCGCCCAGCTATCGCCAGGTGCGCCAGTAACTGACCGCTAGCAGCAGGGCTAGGTCAGACTGGTTTTTAAAAACTCAGTGAGCAGATGCACTGCCTTGTTATTTGCGCTGCGCTTGGAAGCGAGCAAACTAATACCCACCTTACCCAGGTCTGGAAAGCGTGCCGAGGGTGGCAGTACCCTGAGGTTGCCCGGCACTGTGCTCTTGGCCAGTACAGTGACCCCCAGCCCCTCCTGAATAGCCTGCTGAATGCCACCTAAATCTGGAATGGTATACACGATCTGCCAGGGTTGCTGAATCTGGTCCAGCAGGTTGGTGGCTCGCTGTCTGTAGATGCAGCCCTCTGCCGCGGCAATCAGCGGCACAATAGGGGCTTTCTGAATACTGTGGTCGGCGCTGGTTACCCAGACCAGATCATCGGTTTTCACCAGGTTAGACCAGGTTTTTGATGGGTTGTCCTCCAGTGCAAGAATAAGGTCGTGGCTCTGCTTGCCAGCCTTGGATAACAGGTTTTTACTCAACTCACAGTTTACCTCCAGAGTGATATTGGGATAGGCACTGGCAAAACGACTGACAATTTTTGGCAGGAGCATAGTGGCAAATTCGCTGGGAATACCCAGGCGGATTTTTCCTGAGACGGCACTCTTTGAAAGCTCACTGATAGCCAGATCGTTTAAGGACAGAATTTGATTGGCATAACCATAGAGGTTGTTGCCGGCATCGCTCAGTTCCAGGTTTCTACCATTGCGATTCAATAGAGGTTCATCAACCAGTTCCTCTAGGCGCTGTATCTGCAGACTAACTGCAGGCTGTGATCGGCCAAGTATTTCTCCGGCCTTGGTAAAGCTGCCTAGTTGGGCCACAGAAACAAAGGCTCTGAGCAGCTCCATGGGCAGATTTTTCATAGCTCACCTTAGTATTTAATATATTAATACATGCATTATAGCTATTAATTTAACAAATCAAAGGCCAGGCTCTATTATTCACTTCTAATAGAGCTAAAAAGCGTCTAACAATGTCCGACAATACTGAACTCAAGCATACGCAATTTTACGACCACCACAGGGCTGCCGGAGGCAAAATGGTGCCTTTCGCTGGTTATTTGATGCCGGTGCAGTATGCCGAGGGCATTATGCAAGAGCATCTGCACTGCAGAGATAATGCAGGTCTGTTCGATGTCTCCCATATGGGGCAGCTGTTAGTGAGTGGCGATGGCGCTGCACTGGCATTAGAAAAACTTATGCCCGTCGATCTGGAGTCTCTGCAGATTAACCAGCAAACCTATGCCACCTTTACCACCGAGAGCGGTGGAATTTCCGACGATCTGATTGTTACCCGCTGGTCAGAGAATAGTTTTTTTCTTGTGGTGAATGCCGCCTGCAAGGAACAGGACCTAGCCCATTTACGCCACCACCTCAGTGATCTGGATATTGAGTATTTTGCGGATTCCCAGCTGCTAGCACTGCAGGGTGCAGCTGCCAATGAGGTAATGGCCCAACTGGCACCAGAGGCCAATACACTGCTATTTATGAATGGTTGTCCGCTGTCCATTGATGGCATGGACTGCTATGTCACTCGCTCAGGTTACACCGGCGAAGACGGCTTTGAAATTTCTGTGGCCGCCGCAGATGCCCGTGCTCTGGCAGACAGATTACTGGCCCACAGCTCAGTTAAGTGGATTGGGCTGGGTGCCAGAGATTCTTTGCGACTGGAGGCAGGACTCTGTCTCTATGGCCATGATTTAGATACAGAGACCAGCCCTGTAGAAGCCAGTATTGCTTGGAGCATCAGTAAGTCTCGCCGCGCTGATGGAGCCAAGGCCGGAGGCTTTCTGGGTGCCGGCATTATTCTCGATCAGCTAGCCAATGGTGTCACCAAAAAGCGAGTTGGCTTTATTGTCGAAGGCCGCGCGCCGGTGCGCGAAGGTGCGGAGATTATTGATCAGCAGGGCACAGTGGTTGGCCATATCACCAGTGGTGGTTTTGGCCCTACATTGCAGGCACCTGTAGCCATGGGCTATGTGCCCAGCCATTTATCAGCTGTGGGTACTCAACTCAGAGCAATGGTCCGCGGCAAAGAGCGGCCCATTACAGTGGCCAAGATGCCACTGGTGCAGCAACGTTATTTTCGCGGTTAATTACCACTAATTATTGGAGCCTGGTTAATGTTACAAAAGAAACGCACCTTTGCCGATCTGGAAAATTCTGCAGAATTTATGGCCCGTCATATTGGTCCCAATGCAGATGATCAGCAGGCTATGCTGGCAGCTCTGGGCTGCAGTAATCTGACTGAGTTAACCGCTGAGGTAGTACCCAGTGCCATCGCCATGACTGAGGCGCTGGATATAGTTGATGGCTGCACCGAGGTGCAGGCACTGGCCGAGCTGCGGCAGATGGCCGGCCTCAATCAGGTATTTAAGAACTATATAGGGCAGGGCTATTACGGCACCATCACACCCAATGTAATTCAGCGCAATATTTTGGAAAACCCCGCCTGGTACACAGCCTATACCCCCTATCAGCCGGAGATTTCTCAGGGTCGCCTGGAGGCACTAATTAACTTCCAGACCATGATTACTGACCTGACTGGTATGGAAATGGCCAATGCCTCCATGCTCGATGAGGGCACAGCGGCGGCTGAGGCCATGGCCCTCTGTCAGCGCATGTCCAAGTCAAGATCAATGCGCTTTTTGGTAGATGCGGACTGCTTGCCCCAGACCATAGAGATTATTAAAACCCGCGCCGAGCCCATGGCCATAGAGGTAGTGGTGGCTGAGCCTGAGCAATTTGACGGTGAGGCCTTTGGCGCACTGCTGCAATATCCAGGTGCCAGTGGTGAGGTGCGAGACTACCGGCAGATTGCCCAGCGTATCCAGGACAATAAAGGCCTGGTGGTAATGGCGGCGGATATTCTCAGCCTGGTATTACTTGAGTCTCCCGGCTCTCTGGGAGCAGATGTGGCTATTGGTTCAACCCAGCGCTTTGGTGTACCACTGGGTTACGGTGGCCCCCATGCTGGCTATATGGCCACTCGCGAAGCCTTTAAACGCAATCTGCCGGGCCGATTGGTAGGTCTGTCACAGGATGCCAATGGCGAACCAGCGTACCGGTTGGCACTGCAAACTCGCGAACAGCATATACGCCGCGAGAAGGCGACCTCTAATATCTGTACGGCCCAGGTGCTGTTGGCGGTTATCGCCAGTATGTATGCTGTGTACCATGGTCCGGACGGGCTCAAGCGCATTGCTCAGCGAGTGCATCTGCTGACCTCTGTGCTGGCCGAGGGCCTGCGACAAAATAACCTGTCACCGGTTAATGATAGCTGGTTTGATACATTGACCCTGAATACAGGGGATAAAACTGCGGCGCTAATTAAAGCCGCTCAGAAGCAAAGAGTTAATCTGCGCCAGATTGACGCCAATACCATTGGTCTGTCGCTGGATGAAACCACTGGTGCTGAGGATGTGGTTGCACTCTGGGATATTTTGCTGGGTAGCCATAGCCTGGATATAGAGGCTCTGTTAGAGGAGGTGTCGGAGGCACTGCCCGGCAACCTGATGCGCAAGGACAGCTTTCTAACTCACCCAACCTTTAGCCGCTACCATTCCGAGACGGAGATGCTGCGTTATCTGCGCAAGCTGTCAGACAAAGATATTGCCCTGGATCGCGCTATGATTCCCCTGGGCTCATGCACCATGAAGCTCAATGCCACCGCAGAGATGCTGCCGATTACCTGGCCTGAATTCGCCAATATACATCCCTTTGCACCAGAGGATCAGACAGCAGGCTATCGGGCTATGATTGATGACCTGGAGGCTATGCTCTGCGCTTCAACTGGCTACGATGCTATGTCACTGCAGCCCAATGCTGGCTCCCAGGGTGAATATGCAGGTCTGCTAGCTATTCGCGGTTACCACGAAAGTCGCGGTGATACTCAGCGTAATATTTGCCTGATACCCAGCTCGGCCCATGGCACCAATCCAGCATCAGCACAGATGTGTGGCATGGCAGTGGTGGTGGTTAAATGTGATGACCAGGGTAATGTGGATGTAGATGACCTCAGCGCCAAGGCTGAGGCCCACGCAGATAGCCTAGCTGCCATTATGGTGACTTACCCATCCACCCATGGGGTGTTTGAAGAGCGCATTAGCGAGATATGTGAGATTGTGCATAACCATGGTGGTCAGGTGTATATAGATGGCGCCAATCTCAATGCCATGGTGGGTGTCTGTCAGCCAGGTAAATTTGGTGGCGATGTCTCACATCTCAATCTGCATAAAACATTCTGTATCCCTCATGGCGGTGGTGGCCCGGGCGTAGGTCCGATTGGCGTTGGCGAGCATCTGGCGCCATTTTTACCCAGAGAATCGGCAGAGGGCAGCCGTCAGGGTGCGCAGGTTTCAGCGGCTCCCTATGGCAGTGCCAGTATTCTGCCTATTACCTGGATGTATATTCGCATGATGGGTCGAGTTGGGCTCAAGCAGGCTACAGAGGTAGCCATACTGAATGCCAACTATATGGCCGATCGTCTGCAGGACCATTACCAGGTGCTGTATACCGGCTCTAACGGTCGAGTTGCCCACGAATGTATTCTGGATGTGCGACCCATAAAAGATGAGATAGGCATCAGTGTTGACGATATAGCCAAGCGATTGATCGACTATGGCTTCCATGCGCCAACCATGTCATTCCCTGTAGCTGGCACATTGATGATCGAGCCCACAGAGAGTGAGTCAAAAGCAGAGCTAGACCGATTCTGTGATGCGATGATTGCTATTAAGCAGGAGATTGATCAGGTTGCCAATGGCGAGTTCACTGTGGATAACAACCCCCTGGCGGGCGCACCTCACACCGCCGCTATGGTCAGTGCCGACCAATGGACGCGGGCCTACAGCCGCAGTCAGGCAGCCTATCCATTGGCTTCATTGCGCGAGGGCAAATACTGGCCGCCGGTGGGGCGTCTCGACCATGTGTTTGGCGACCGCAATCTGGTCTGTTCCTGCCCATCTATAGCAGATTACGAGTAGTCTGCTACTGCGGGGTGGTTGGATGGTTTAACTGTGGCGCTGTCCCTTGGCGGGTAGTCTGAGCTGAGATGTTTGTGCAGATCCACAGCACTGTACACCTTGACCGGCTCAGCGAACCCCTTGATAGATATCTGCCCCTTATCTATGCAGTGAATAGAGTCGCCAATTAGCCCGTAGGTATCCTCAGAGAGTAAAATCTCGTTGCTGTCTGCAGAGGACTCCAGGCGGCTGGCCAGATTGACCGCACGGCCCAGCAAGGTGTAGTCGAGGCGGTTCTCGGTGCCAAAGTTGCCCACTTTACAGACTCCGCTGTTGATGCCCATACGCAGGCCAACTGGGTGCTCTATACCCTCAGCCTGCCAGCGCAGCTGCAGCTCCTGCATGGCTTTGCGCATAGCAATGGCCATAGACACACAGCGAACCGCATCAGATCGTACACCGCGACTCTCAGGGTCACCAAAGAACACCATAATCGAGTCGCCAATTACCTTGTCCACTGTGCCCCCAAAGCGAAAGGCGATTTCAGACATCACAGTTAGATAGCTATTTAGCAGAGAGGTCAGCTGCTCAGGACCCAGCTTTTCCGCCAACTGGGTAAAGCCCTCCATATCAGAGAAGAAAATAGTCAGAGCCTTTTCCTCAGTTTCGGCACGCACATCCTTGCCAGTTAAGATAGCTTTGCGCAGCGGTGGTGATAGATATTTAGATAACCTAAAAGTGCGCAGCGTCAGCCATTCATTCTGCCTCAGCACAGAATCATTCTGCTCAGCCAGCATTGAATGGGTATTTCGCGCCATATTAGCCAGCAATAGACAGTAACCAGCCACCAATAGTAGGATCAGTAGCTGTGCCTGCAAACCGGGACTTACGTTTATTGGTAACAGCCAATAGGTGAGCAGAGCGCCAGCAAAGAGCCCAAATAGGTCCAGGGGCGCAGTGGCTTTAAGAGGGCTGATAACAGTCATCAGAAACCCCAGTCCCAGAGCAATAGTCAGCAGCGGATCAAAGCCCACAAAGGCCAATAGCACCCCGGTAAGAACCCCATCGACAAATTCCAGCAACAGAGCGAGGCGCTGCCGCACCTGCTTGTTAGGCGAAGCCATGCTTCTGAAATAACAGCTAAACTGATAGATAAACAGAGCCGGCAGCAAAACCAGCAGGGCAGGGTGATAGCCAATAACTCCCCAGGCTCCCAACAGAATAATAGCCCCACAGAGGCCAAGCACCAACCGATAGAGCTCCTGCAGTTTCGGCGACGGATATACAATCTCTTTCCATGTCATGACTTTAGTCTAGCACCCAGCCTAAAGAAGCGTCAGATTACTGCGGATACGCTCTGGGTTGATTGCTTTTACCACCCCGTTTGTGTAAAGTTGCTCCGCTTCAAAACAGGCTGCAAGCCCCGAGATTATTGAAGCACGAGCACGCCGTGCTCCTGACTAGTTAATAGAACAGAAAACGGTGACAGTTTACGGTGAGGTGTCCGAGTGGCTGAAGGAGCACGCCTGGAAAGTGTGTAAGCGTTAATAGCGTTTCGAGGGTTCGAATCCCTCTCTCACCGCCACGCATTAGAGCCCCAGTAACTACAGTGTTTCTGGGGCTTTTTTGTGCCTTCTTTGTAGCAATAATATCGTCTAATTATTCTGATTCAGTCAACTGAGTCGCTTTCTGTGCTGTTATAGGGCAGGGGGCTTCTTTATAGGAGGCGGGGGAGGCGGGGGAGCCTGCTGAGGTTTTGTGATTGTTACTGTATCTGGGGAGGTACTTCATTGACGGTTCTGCCACTCTTGAAGCATGCTGAAGAAGAAAAATAGACAACTGAATAGCCCAGTTAATCAAACCAGATGAGGGTCAGGAGCTTTTGACTCCACTTGCCGGCTGGTTGTGACTAGCTACAACTATCAGCCTAATCTGGCACTGAGCTGTTAGCCCGCGGCCCAAGCATTTCTATCTGCCGTTTTTAGGATGCATAGTTGCTTGGCCTTAAGCCACTTTTGCCGTCAAAAAACGTTTTGATTTTGACCAAATCGGCGTCGACATCATTGGTTGGCTCCATTAAACCCTCTATACCAATGGTTCTTATGGCACTGTCCACATAGACTATTAGTATGGGCACCTCTGCTGTAGTAGCCACATGATGAAATCCAAGCTTCCAGTTTGGGTTTGCACTGCGAGTGCCCTCTGGAGTAATAATCAGAACGAACTCTTCGCGCTCGGCGTAAATATCAGCGATATAGTTGACCAATGAACTCGCCTGCTTGCGATTGACGGGGATGGCCCCACAGTAGCGTAAAAACCATCCGAGAGGGCCTACAAATAGGGTGCTTTTTATGAGTACGCTGGGTTTTAGGCGCAGTACGGAAACAGCCAAAACAAACAGAATAAAATCCCAGTTTGAGGTATGGGGCGCCACAATCAGCACATACTTTTTGTGCTCCTGGGGCAATGCGCCTATAACTCGCCAGCGAATAATCTTTAATATTAGCTTGGATAAAACACGCAATATTGGAGCTAGTATGGGTGTAGAAAAAAGCGTGTAGCGCACAGCTATCTCCCTAAGCAGTCAGGCCAGAGTGGTTTATATTATATTGCGCACTATAACCACTGTGGATAAACCAATCCACAATGTATTAAAAGCAACCATAGTGGGCAGCAGTTTGCGCTCAGATACCCAGATTAGTAGCGCAGATGTCAACAATGTGACCAGATGCAGTTGCCAAATCTCTTTTTGCCAAACCAGTCCAGGAAGAATTACGGCGGCTTTTGCAATCCAGGCTATGGCCTCCACAACGTTGTAGTTGACCCAGTAGCCCTCTTTAAACCAAAGGCTATAGCTGTTGCTAATGTTGGCAAAACCCACCCGGGAATAAACCAGTGCGGTTATGGATAAAAATATAATTAACGAAATAATAATTTGCAAGCTGTCTCCTAAAGTGCCGAATATCTCAGCGAAAATTAAATTGCACCTGTACTACCAATCTAGTGTTAAAGCCTTACTGTCTGTACCAGCGAATCAGCTATAGGAAAAGGGACATCTGAGTGGAGGGTTTCTCCATCGGCTTGCGGCTCTGGGGTCGGTTTCGACTTCCCAATTTGTTAAAAACCTGGTTTGCCTCAGTTTTATAATCCTGTTGTTTGCGCGCTTGGCTGAGCTTTTCCCGGGCTGCCCGGATAGCTCTGGCATGATCGACGATTGGCTCTGGATAGTCTGTTCCAATCATGCATTGTGCCTTAGTTTGCAGTGTTTTACTCATTAACCATGGCTCGTGAATCCAACTATTTGGCACCTGCCGCAGCTCGGGAACCCACCGACGAATAAACTCACCATCTGAATCCTGGTCATGGGACTGTTTAATGGGATTGTAGATTCGAACCGCATTGATACCAGTCACTCCAGACTGCATCTGCAGCTGACTATAGTGAATACCAGGTTCATAGTCGGTAAATAGTCTGGCCAAATGGTAGCCGGTTTGTCGCCAGTCTAGCCATAGATGATAACTAGCGAAGGACACCAGCATGGCGCGCATACGAAAGGTTATCCATCCCCTATGGATGAGGCTGCGCATACAGGCATCTACCAGTGGATAGCCAGTGTTTCCCTCTGCCCAGGCAGTGTAAGCGGATAGGTCCCCCTCTAGAGGGCGAATAGTCTCATAGGCACTATGCATACATTGAAATTCGATTTGCGGCTGATCTTCGAGTTTTTGTATAAAGTGGCAACGCCACGACAGGCGAGAGCTAAATGCAGACAGACTGCGCCTTTGGCTGTGGTGCAGACTAACCTGAGGCGACTGCAGGAAGCTGTTGATAGCTTTAACAACTTCGCGAACAGACAGAGAGCCCCAGGTCAGGTGGGCTGACAGGCGAGAGCAGTATCTGTCTGCTGTGCCAGGCCTGGATATATGCTTCACATAGCCCGCTGAGCGGTCTGTTAGAAAGCTGCGCAGAGCTGCTGTTGCGGCAAACCTGCCACCTTGTTGCACTGTTCCCTGCACAGAGTCTCCGAACATTGGATCGTCTGGCAGTGGTATTTTGCCCTCGGCCAGCCCCGCAACCGGCACAATCTGTTCCGGTGGTGGAATCAGCGGTTGTGACATTGTTGCTTGCCGCAGTTGAGCCCAGTGGTCGCGACTTTTTAGGCGCCTAACCACCGCATTGTTCTGGTACTCATAGAAGGGCAGTTTATGCTGCCGGCACCAGCTTATAAACGCCTTATCTCGGCTGTAAGTCCATTGATTGCCGCTCTCCTCATGGGCATAAACCCCATTGATACTGTAGTCTTTATGCAATTCACTAACTATATTTTGAATCTCACCAACCCTAACCACCAGGGGCTGACCAAGCGCAGCTGTCTGTTGCCTAAGGTCGATTAGGCAGTCATAGATAAAGTGCCAATGGCGCCGCGATGAAAACTTTTGCTGCCAGTATTCGGGCTCCACTACATACAGTGGTATTACAGCAACACCAGAGGCCGCAGCCCTGTGCAGGGCAGCATGGTCATCAACTCTCAGGTCGCGTTTATACCAAACTATGTTGATTGGTTGTTTCATAGCGGGAGGGCAATTACTGTGGCTCTAACTTTTGCAATGCCCAAGGCAAAAGGCGCTCAACAAATTGGCTGTAAGCTACAGCAGATGGATGAAGGTTATCAGTGGCCACCAGGCCAGGGTCGTCTAGCCCCTGTCTGGTTATATCGGTAATGTAGACATAGGTTAGCCCATTGTCTTCGCAATAGTCTCGAGCAAAGTTGTTGTAGAGGTCTATATCTGCACTGATACTCGCGGGGTTTCTAAATTCGCCAAACGGGGTATAGGCATAGTCGGGAATTGACACCACCATCAGTTTTTCTGGGTCCCCACCTACCAGCGAAATAGCCTTGTCTACCAGAGTTACAAACTCGGCCTCATAGAGCTCAAAAGGTCTGTTTTGAAACTGGTTATTCACACCAATCAGCAGAGTTACCAAATCAAAATCACTGGCAGGGGCTTCGCTCTCTATCGCGGTTAGCAAGTTACTGGTAGTCCAGCCTGTTCTGGCAATCACTTGCAAGCCGACGCTGTCTTGGTCAGAGTATTCAAACACCAGGTTTTGTTTAAGCTGCTGGGGAAAGCTGCAGGTCTCGCAGACCCCTTGCCCTATGGTGTAGCTATCGCCCAGAGATAACAGCTTAAGGTTGAGCGCACTGTCGCGGTCAGTAGATTTAAAGAACGACCATATTAGCTGATAGAGATTAAAGTCCTCCCCAAACTCTATGCTATGCCCGCCGTCTTCAACAATAAAATAGCGCACCTTCTTATTATTGAGGCAGCCGGTGAAGGTAAATTCCTCCACCGACTGCTCACCCCAAACTCTGCTTCGCTTCGATGGGGTCATATTGCAGTTAAAGTTCAATGCCCAGTTTTCGGCGCTGCCCTGGGCAGACATAAAGGTGCTGTTGGCCACTCCGCTACCGCCATTTAGCGGTACTAACTGGTCGCTGGCGGCACTTAGTTGAAACACAGACAGAGCCGTAGGAGGCACCGATTCCCCAACTGAGACTGTCTGCTGACTAATCAGTGGTGCTATGCCTTTAAATATGGCGTCCTGTTTGGCGATTTTATTGACCAGGCCAGCACCATTAGAGACACCTACGCCGTAAACTCTATCAAGATCGAAGCTGTCATCAGCCTCAAGACTATTGATGATCAGAGAGACAAATGCCATATCGTCGGCATTGGTTTCGCCACTTACATTCCACTGCTGCTCATAGCCATCGGGAAAAACACCAATAAACTCCCCGGCATCCACTAGATTGCCAATGCTCGGATTGTCGTTTAAGAAAGCCTCACCATTGCCGCCAGCCCCATGGAAGAAAAAAACCACAGGGTAGCTGTCTTCAGCCGAGTTTTCTGGTGTGCGAATCAGGTAGCTGCGCTCGACAGGCTGGCCATCAATAGTTTGACTGACTGTGTTCAGCCCGGATACAGGCACAGCGGTAGGCTCTGGTGTTGCAGTTATAGCAGCCGGCTGAACTGTTGGGGCAGAGGACCCGCCACCGCCGCAGGCCGTTAGTAGAAGGAGTAAAAGCCCGATCGCTAATCTCATGTAAAGCCTCTCAGTTGTCTTTTTTCTTGCGAACAATAGTTGTCTCCACATCACCGTCCAGGAGACGCTTATCAATCTCATCTAGCGACATATAATCCAGATCCCAGTGGTTACAGATATCGTTTCTGTATCTGGTATGATTTTTGTCGGTAGACTCTGATTTTTTGCGATTAAAGTATTTCAACAATCGATCGGTAATGGCCATAAAGTCTTTACTACGGCTCTCTGTGATTGGATCGCTGCGCTGACCGCTGAGAAATGATCTTCCCGCCTGCTATACAGGGCAATTTTTAGTCAACGGCACTGGTATCAATGCTACTATTTAGTGCTACCAAAATTAAAACGTACCCCAGTCACTTTTTAATGGATAAGAGGGTACCAACCTACAGGCTAATTTAGGTGTACATAATACTATCTATGGCTATTGCCATTACTCTGGGCACTTCGCTATTTATCTGTCTAAGATGGCGAAATCTTGTAGTGACAGGGCCCACGCCACTGCCGCTGCTCGCTTTCTCGGCTATTCTATTCACCTCCGGTTTGGATGTAGGCTTAATTATGTTCCCCCTGGTGGAATTTCCGGTCTATGCGTCTGAAGAGCCCTATAGTTTTACTAACCCACTGGCTATTGAGTTTGGATTTTGGGGCTTTTTGGTCTGGGCCTTTTACTTCTTAACCACCTTCTATTTTTGTATCGTCGAACCCAGAGTAAAGCTCTTTGAAATGCCAGTGATTCGCTGGATTAACAATGCCATTATTATCTCCACCTGTGCCTTTACAGCCTTTTTGTTTTTAAGCTATGTACCCAGCTATATAGAGGGTATTTCCGCGCTGCAGCAGTATTTGCTGGTGGGACTGATTGTTTTGATGGCGGTGTTTTCCAGCACGGATATTCGCTATGTGAAGATTCTCAGCCTGGGCTCCAGTGCGCTGTTTTTGATGCTGATCCTGGCAATGCTCCTGGACTCTGGAGCCTCTATGCAAGGGTATTTGGGTTCTATGGCAAATATTGCGGGTTATTTTTCAAACCTGCATCGCTTTGTTAGCCCCATCAGTGACTACCATGGTTGGTATCTGTTCTGGTGGTTTGCCTGGAGTATTATGATTGGCCAGTTTGTATCCAGATTTGTCAGTGGCTTAAAAACCTGGCAGCTGATGATGGCGCTGCTGGTTATACCCTCGATTGCCATAAGCCTGTGGTTTTCAGTGCTCTATTATTATTTCTCCAATGAGATAGAAGTGGCCGGTATACTGCGCACCGCTATGGTAGCCCTGGGTATCATCTTTGTAATTAATTCACTGGATTCATTAATACGCCTATATACAGATAATCTGTCGATGACGGTGAACCAACTGGGACGGCGCAAGTATATCCTGGGCAACTGGTTGTTAATGGGTATTCTGGTACTGCTCTATCAGCTTACGCCCCTAAAAATTGAATGGGTGGGGCTGTTGGTGATTGGCTTATACGGGGTGATCTATACTCTGCTATTCAGGCGCAGAGAGCTGCTGGGCAAGATTTTTTCTCAGCCCAGTCAGCGAACTTAATTTTGGTGGTTTAAGTGGTTCAACAGACAACAGATTACGACTACATAGTGGTAGGTGCTGGTTCAGCCGGTGCTATCGTGGCCTCCAGGCTGTCTGAGGACCCTGACTGTACCGTGCTTTTAGTAGAGTACGGCGGCTCTGACGCCAGTGTGTTTATCCGCATGCCCTCAGCTCTGGGTATTCCCATGAATAGCAGTAAATACAACTGGGGCTTTGAGTCAGCACCGGAACCCTACCTCAACAACCGACGTATGAATTGTCCGAGAGGGAAGGTTATGGGAGGTTCATCATCGATCAATGGCATGGTTTACGTAAGAGGTAATGCCACAGATTACGATGAGTGGGAATCGCTGGGTGCCGCAGGTTGGAATTATCAAAACTGCCTGCCGTACTTTAAGAAACTGGAAAACCACCAGTGCAGAAGCAGCGAATATACTGGCTCTGAGGGCCCGGTGGCTATTTCCTCCGGCAATAATATGCGCAATCCTATGTATCGAGCGTTTATTGATGCTGGGGTTGAGGCAGGTTATGGCGAGACCGATGACTACAATGGATACAAACAAGAAGGCTTTGGGCAGAAGTTTATGAATGTAGACGCCGGGGTGCGAGCATCCACCAGCCATGCCTATCTTAAAACCGCAAAGAACCGGTCTAATCTAACGATTCTTAAACGGGCTCTGGTTACCGCTATCCAGTTTGAGGGCAAAACTGCCACGGGCATACAGTATATAAAGAGAGGCAAAATCAGACAGGCCAGAGCCAGCCGAGAGGTTGTGCTCTGTGCTGGGGCCATAGGTTCGCCCCATTTGCTGCAGGTGTCTGGGGTGGGTCCAACAGAGGTATTAGAGAGCGCGGGTATCGAAACTGTCCATCATCTACCTGGAGTGGGTGAGAATCTGCAGGATCACCTCGAATTCAATTTTCAGTATAGCTGCAAGCTGCCAATCAGCCTCAACAGCAAGCTGGGGCTATGGCAAAAAGCCCTAATAGGTGCCCAATGGTTATTGTTCAAGACCGGCCTGGGCCGCACCAATCATTTTGAAGCCTGTGCATTTATACGCTCCAGGGCCGGTGTAAAATCGCCAGATATTCAGTATCACTTTTTGCCCGGTGCAGTCACCTATGATGGTTCAGTAGCTTTTAAAGGCCATGGTTTTCAGGTGCATGTAGGGCATAATAAGCCTACCAGCAGAGGCTATGTGCGAGCTCGGTCAGCTGATATCAACCAGCACCCACAGATCTTGTTCAACTATTTGCAGACTGAGCAAGATAGGCAGGGCTTTCGAGACTGCGTGCGGCTCAGTAGAGAAATTATAAATCAGCCCGCTATGGACCCCTATCGTGGAGAGGCTATTCAACCTGATCCTGAGGTGCAGACCGACAAGCAGATTGACGCCTTTGTGCGCAATGCAGTAGACAGCGCCTATCACCCGGCTGGTACTTGCAAAATAGGCTCTGATTCCATGGCAGTGGTGGATGCAGATCTGCGGGTGAGAGGTATTGCCGGGCTTAGGGTAATTGATTCGTCGGTCTTCCCCTCTGTGCCCAATGGCAATCTAAATGCACCCACTATGATGGTGGCAGAGCGCGGTGCAGACTTAATCAAAGGACAGAGCCTCAAGCTTTCCAAATCGGCACCGACATATACAGATAAGGACTGGAAGCTGAGGCAGAGACAGGGCACTCCTGTGCGCAAAGCTTAGGATTTGATACATATTTATGCTTACTAAAACTCAATCAACTGCAGATGCATTTAACCAGCACTGGACTGTTGGCAGATACAATAACGACTTTGATTCCTCGCTGCGGCTTGCTGTGGAGCAGGAGTTTGAGCAGGGTTATGTTGATACTGATCTGCTGCGCAGTCTTGGTCTGAGAAACAAGCTTGATGATGCTCACGCTCTAGGGGTCTATCTCCACAGCAGAACCAAGCAGCTTGCAAAGCAAAAAGATTCTATTATTGGGCAAGCTACCAGGATAAAAAGAGTTGAAGCTGAGATGTCTTGGGTGCAAGAGACTCTCAGCAATTTAAAGAATAATCCAGGCGTGCTGCACACCGAGCCCTCCCAAGAGTCAATGGAGTTGGCCAGAGACAGCATTGTGTTACAGCAAAAGTCAGAAATGGATGTCGAGGGCAAGCTGGCACAGGCGCTTTCATGGGCCGTGACTCTTGCCGGTATCCTGTTTGTTTTAAGTTTGATTCCGATTCTACTGGTGGTTCCCAGCATGGCATCCCACGCACTGTCTATTTCCATATTGGCCACAGCTGCAGGCACAATTTTATTTGGTGGGGTAGTTTTTTTTGCTACCCACAGCTCCCATGAAAATTTAAATTTCCATTTGCGATCTCAGCACGATGAAGATTTAAGTAGCGGGGCGCTAATTAAAGAATTGGGTCTGCAAATTGATAATGCGCCCTATTATCGCGCAGCTGAAGAGATTGCACAGTTGCAGATTGACATTGCGCGGCTGCGGTATTCCCACAAAGTCAGTGTCGAGCGACTCAATGCGATATTTGAATAATATTATGCCAAAAACAGATTTTACGACCCTAATAATAGGCCTAGTTTTTTGTCTATCACTATCGTCCCAGGCCTATGGGGCCATCAGTATAGATGGTGTGCTCGACGAACCAGAATGGGAGCAGGCGCAGCTCTACAGCGACTTTGTTACCGTAGAGCCTCTGACTGGGGAGCCCGCAAAGTACAGTACTCAGGTGCGGTTATTGACCAACGCCGAGGGTATCTTTATTGGTTTTACCAATTACCAACCGGCAACCACCAGGTCTGTCAACCGTCAGTTCCCGAGGGATGCTGAAATTCAAGCGGATCGCAATGTAGTCAGTATTGATTTCGATGGCACCGCCCAGGCAGGTTATGACTTTACTGTGGGTTCAGCTAATTCGCAGCAGGATGGCATAGTGACTCCCGGCGATTATTCCGCCGACTGGGATGGTATCTGGTACTCCCAGACTTCGGTAGAAGGTGATTACTGGTACAGCGAGATTCATATTCCCTGGACGGTCGCGCCTATGACCAACTCTGCCGATGGACGCAAAAATATAGGTCTGTGGTTTTCTCGGGTGGTATTTGACGAGTCCCTGCGCTTTGCTTTTCCCAATGCCTACTACAGTCGCACAACCTTTATGGAGGACTGGCAGCCCCTGGAAGTTGACCAGGTGACCAGCTCTACCATGGATTGGTTTCCCTATATCAGTTATGCCAGCGACCTCTACGATGGCGCGGCTGCCAACAGCAATAATGACTTTAATGGCGGTCTAGACTTTGTCTGGCGGCCCAACAGCAATACTCAGCTGACTGGTGCCATTAATCCAGATTTTGGTCAGTTGGAAAGTGACGATCTGGTAGTTAACTTTTCGGCCGTCGAAACCTTTGTTACCGAAAAGCGGCCATTTTTCACAGAAAACCAATCACTGTTTAGCGCTAATATCCCTAATGGCGATCAGGCCCTGTATACCAGGCGCATCGGTGCTGGCCCCTCAGGCTATGGCACCAGTATTGTAGATATAGATTTGGCTACCAAGCTTACCTATTTTGGCAAGTCGACAGATCTGGGCCTATTTGTCGTCAGCGAAGACAGTGCGAATGGCGGCCTGGGTGGAGACTTCTTGTCCAGTCGAGTACAGCATAAAACCAGTGACCTGACTTTGGGTCACCGCCTCACCTATGTAGAGCGCTCTGCACTAGACAGAGAAGCCACAGTACAGGTGGCAGATATGATCTGGCGAAAAAGCGAAAATATGGAAATGCGCGGGCAAATTCTACACTCGGATATCAGCCAACTGGCCAACCCTATCAATGCCCAGACTAGAGTCGACAGCCAGGATTTTGCCAGCTGGGTAAACTGGTCCTATGCACCCAATGATAGCTGGTACCACATTCTGTATCTGTCCCATTATGGCGACGACTTTGATATGAATGATATGGGCTACATGCAGCGCAATGATTTTAGAGAGTTTTTTGGCAGTACAAGCTATGACCGTACAGATTTCCCTGACAGCTCGTCATTTCTCTCAAGCTCCACCGTTCTGGAATATGGCTCCACAGAAACTACCGACGGTGATCGTCTCTCTCTATGGACTGAGCTAGATCACAGCTGGACCTTCAGATCCACTCGCCAGCTCGCCCTGGAGGCGGGGGGCGCAGCTGCCAGCTGGGATGATCAGATTACCAGGGGCAATGGTATGCTCGCCAACTCTTCCCGCTATTGGTTAGAGACCAGATATTCAAGTCCCAGAGGAGATGACTTTACTTACAGTGTTAGAGTTAACCTTGAATATAGCCAAACTGAAAAGCTGGCTCTCAATATTAATTTTAGGCCGCAGCTATACCTCAGTGAAACAGTTACCCTGGGTGGTCGATTTAGCTATAAAAAACTCCAGGAATGGCTGATCTGGGATTTTGCTACAGGGCAGTTGTCTGCCTATGATGCCGATCACTTTAATCTGGATATGCGTTTTGATTGGTACCCCTCGGCCAAGCAGGAAGTGAGGTTGAAGTTCCAGTGGGTGGGTATAGATGCAGCTCAGATAAACAGTTATCAGCTTAGTAATACAGGCCGTCTGCTGCCATCGTACAATCAAGCCTCAGACTTTAGTTTGAGCGATACCGCGCTGCAGCTTCGCTACAGATACCAGCTGGCGCCCCTGTCCGATATATTTTTGGTCTACAGTCGCGGTGGCTACTTCGATACCGAGGAGGCTGATCAGGGTCCGCGAGACCTGTTGCAGATGGGATGGGATGGCCTTCAGGTTGAGTCTGTTATTGCCAAAATACGCTATCGTTTTTAGCTTTCTCCCCCCAGCCTTGATACCCATTAAAATTCTGAGTTAGAGTCCAGAGCCACAGTTAAAATACAGTCAAAATAAAAGGTGAATTATGAAACCAGTCTGTTTAGTTATTGGGGCCGGCGCAGGCATTGGCGGTAATGTGGGTATGCGCTTTGCGGCCGAGGGTTACCACTCTGTGCTCTGTCGTCGCAGTGACCAGTATGGGCTAGACAAACTAGTGGCGGATATTCAGACCGAGGGCGGCGAGGCCACTGGGTTTTTACTCAATGCGATACAGCCCGACACCATTGAGAAATTGGTGGAGGCTATAGAGCGGGATACAGGCCCAATAGAAACAGTTATCTACAATCTCGGCGCCCAGATTGGCGACCGGGCGCTGGCAGACACTTCCTACAAAGCCTTTGAGATGGGTTGGCGCATTGCCACTCAGGGTTTATTTCGCCTTGCCTCATCTGTGTGCCCGCTTATGGAAGCCCGGGGTCATGGCTCGATTATAGTAACTTCTGCCACCGCTGCAGTGCGGGGTAATTCCGGGCAACATTCCCATGCATCAGCAATGGGAGGTCGCCGAATGCTCTGCCAGTCGCTAAATGCGGAGATGGGCCCCAAAGGTATTCACATAGCCCATGTGCTTATCGATGGCGCCGTAGATGCGCCAGATACCCTGGGTAAGATGCTGGGGCCAGAACAGTTTCAGGCGCTGCGAGAGAGCAGGGGGCTGGAGCATGATGGCTTAATGCTGCCAGAAAAAATTGCCGAGACCTATTTGCATCTGGCCCAGCAGCACAGGTCCACCTGGACCCATGAAATAGACCTGCGATCATTTACCGATCTGGCCTGGTGGAACCACTAGTACAGCTTATTATCCCCCAGAGGTACTTCAAGGGCATTGGAGGCGGTTTTATCCGGGCCACCTACCATTTCATCGTAGGGGCTGGTATGGCGCAGCACAGTCTCTGTTGCCTTGATCTGGGCCATCATCTTTTGCAGCTCGATTAACTTGCTAGATTTTAGGAAATTACCGCGGTTATCGGCTATATAATGCTCTTCGCACTCCACCACAGCAGACACCATATACAGGCTTAGATCCACCGAATGGTAGATTAGCTTGTCTACCACAAAATATTTTTTAAGCTTTGCCAGAGGCATTTTCATGCAGTGCTTCCTTATAAGGTATAACGCAAAAAGCCCTCCGAAGAGGGCTTTCACTGAAACCGTAACTTCTGTTTTCTATACTAGCTGCATTGCCATATGGACCATGCAAGCCACTGACGCCATCCAGGAGAGAGAGCGCAGCATACTAATGCCAAACAGATACAGAGGAATATAGATAATACGCAGGCCCAGCCAGTAGGTTGCGCTGGTAGTTATATCAATATCCATTTGCATAGACAGCAGGCAGAGGGCCAAAAACGCTGGCAAGCTAGCTTGCAAATTGGCCGAGGCTCTGGCGGCTCGCTGGTGCATAACCGAGGTATCTACGGCGTCATCGCGGTTAGATAATAACCAGGCAGTATTGTTTAGGTTGAGGAACATAGGCAGCAGCCAAATTTGCGCCAGTGCCAGCGCTAGGCTGTAGATAATAATATCGCTCATCGGGGTATCCTTTTTATTATTGTTAGGGGATCGCCCTAGCTTAACAACAAATTTACCTCTGTCGTACCCTTTTGGCGTATCTTTAAACTATTTATAGCAGTGTTAGACTTCGGCTCAAATAGGACTTAGAGAGATAACCATGACTGATAGAGCAAATACTAATAATCAACCTCTGGGCGGCAACCAGATGCCAAGATTTGCTGGCCAGGCGAGTTTCTTTAGATTGCCTATTCAGCAGGATGCCACAGGTTTGGATGTTGCCCTGCTGGGCATGCCTGTGGATATAGGCACCAGCAACCGCCCGGGCACCAGATTTGGACCCCGAGAGATCAGAACAGAGTCTGTGCTGGTGCGCCCCTACGGCATGGCTACCAGGGCCGCGCCATTCGACTCCTTTCAAGTGGCGGATATTGGCGATGTGGCGGTTAATCCCTACAACCTGTTAAAGACGGTCGATGCTATTGAAGCTGCAGTTGATGCGGTCTTAGCCGCCGGTGCCAAACCAATCTCCGTGGGTGGCGACCATACCTGCAGCCTGCCGGTACTGAGGTCCCTGGCCAAGGTGCATGGCCCAGTGGCACTGGTTCATGTGGATGCCCATGCCGATATCAATGATGAAATGTTCGGTGAAAAAATTGCCCATGGCACAGTGTTTCGCCGTGCCATAGAAGAAGGCCTAATAGAAACTAATAAAATGTTCCAGATTGGACTCAGAGCCACAGGTTATGCGGCTGATGATTTTGATTGGTCCAGAGAGCAGGGCGCCACAGTGATTACCGCCGAGGAATGCTGGTACAGATCACTGGCACCTATGATGGACCAGATTCGCGACACCATAGGGCCAGATACCCCCACTTATTTAACCTTTGATATTGATGGCCTGGACCCCTCAGTGGCACCGGGTACCGGCACACCAGAGCCCGGTGGCTTAAGCGCCTCTCAGGGGTTGGAGATTATCCGTGGTTGCTATGGCCTCAACCTGGTGGGCTGCGACCTGATGGAGGTGTCGCCCCCCTACGATACCACCGGCAATACCTCGCTATTGGCCGCTAATCTGCTATTTGAAATGCTCTGCAGCCTGCCCGGCTGTATTCGTCGAAACTAGTCGGTCGACAGCGGTGCAGGCGTGCCTTCAAATACCGTACCCCAGATCTTGATATCTTTAATGCGCTTGGGGGCAACTCGATAAGGGTCGGCTTCCAATATGGTGAAGTCGGCGTTTTTGCCGGCGCGAATCGACCCAATTCTATCTTCCCAGCCCATTACCCAGGCCGCATCAATGGTAATAGCACGCAGGCCAGCCTCCAGGCTCACTCGCTCATTTTTGCCAGTTAGATTGCCATTGATGGTAACGCGGTTAACCGCCGCAGAGACCAGGGTTAAAGGCTCCAGCGGTGCCATTGGGCTGTCGGAGTGAAAGGCAAAGGGCATACCCAGTCGCTCTAATGACCCCAGCCGCACCATCTGATTGCCGCGGTCAGCGCCAAGCCATTGGTCGCTGTAGATATCGCTAAGAATAAAATGGTAATAAGGATTGGCGGAAACCACAGCGCCTAATTCTGCCAGCTGGCGGTTTTGATCTTCAGTGGTGTAGGCAAAATGTTCCAGCGAGAGGCGATGATCGGCGGTGGGTGTATTGCTTTGTAATGTCTTAAGCAGATTAATCAACACCTCGGCACTGCCGTCGCCATTGGTATGGGCATGAATCTGATAGCCTGCGTCCCAGAAAGCCTGAGCCCATTTCTCGGTGACCTTATGGGGGACCATCCACACACCTTCGTGGCCATCGATATAGCCGGGGAACTTAAATTGCGCCAGCCCACTATAAATAGCGCCATCAATCATTAACTTAAAGCGGCGATCAAACATCACCCGATGACTACTTTCGTCGCGCCATTTATCCACCTGCTGCAACGCCTGCTCGATAGTCTGCTTGCGGGCAATAAAGTCAGTAATTATTGGCGTTAAAATCACCCGTGCCGGGGCCTGGCTGCTCTCCACTGTGTGGCGAATTAGGTTAATCTCAGCGTCCGGGTTACCAAACACGCCAGTGCCCATATCCAGAGCTGTGGTGACACCACCCTGATGTACCATCTGAATAAAGTTTTGCATACCTTTACCAAAACGCGCGGGGTCAAACAGAAAGGGCATTTTCGGTATCAGGGCGTACAGGCCGTTTTCATAGAAATGGCCCTTGGCCCAGTTGGTCAGTGGGTGGCCCACTAAGTCAGCCTCGGTAACTCCCAGCAGATTAAGGGCCGCATCATTGGCAATTAATTCATGGAAAGATCTATGCCACAGCATCACCGGCTGGTCGGGAAAGAGCTCTGTTAACTCCTCGCGAAATAGGGTGCCATGCCATAGAGGGTGATAGCCCCAGGCAATAAAGGGGATGGTCTTGTCTGTATGCTCATTGGCTAGCTGTTTAAGGCGCTCAATATAAGCCTCTGGGGTTTTTGCCCCGGGGAACTCACCGGTGGGCAATGACCAATCATCTGGCGCAATAAAGGCAAACTGAGTGAGTACAGCCGGCAGACTGGGATGCACATGGGGATCAATAAACCCAGGCATAATCACTTTGCCTTCAAAGCGACGGTCAATGCGGCTATTGGTCTGTTTTATCCAGCTATCCAGAGACTCGAGACTGCCCACAGCCACAATTTTCCCATCGGCAACTGCTACTGCGGTGGCTTCGGGCAGAGCGGGTTCCATGGTGATAATTTTTTTCGCGGTGTAGATCACCAGCTTATCAATAGCCTTTGGCGCACCTGAGGGTTCAGAGCTCCAGCCTGTGGGGCTAACTAATAGGCACAAAAGGGCAAGTTTTATTATTGGTCTCATTGGGCGCACCAGCTGTTAAGGTTATTATTATCAGGTCGCTTTCTAATAGCCAAAATAGCCTGTTTTGGCCTAGTATGGCAACCAGCAATCAACTAACTCATAACAATAATCGCCAAGATATTATTTATAAGAGGAATCAGAGTATGAAGACCAGAGCCGCCGTTGCATTTGGAGCAGGAAAGCCCTTAGAAATTGTGGAGGTCGATCTCGATGGCCCAAGAGCCGGAGAAGTCTTGGTTGAAATCAAAGCCACCGGCGTCTGCCATACGGATGCCTTTACCTTATCGGGCGATGACCCCGAGGGTGCATTCCCGGCGATTCTGGGCCATGAGGGCGCAGGTGTAGTGGTCGATGTAGGGCCGGGCGTTAAAAATCTGAAGCCTGGCGACCATGTAATCCCGCTGTATACAGCGGAATGTCGTGAATGTGATTTCTGCCTCAACCCCAAAACCAACCTCTGTCAGGCAGTTCGCGCCACTCAGGGGCAGGGCGTAATGCCCGACGGCACCAGCAGATTCTCTTTTGAAGGCAAGCCCATACTGCACTATATGGGTTGCTCCACGTTCTCCAACTACACAGTGTTGCCAGAGATCAGTCTGGCCAAGGTGCGCGAAGATGCGCCCTTCGACAAGATTTGCTATATCGGCTGTGGTGTAACCACTGGCATTGGCGCAGTTGCCTTCACCATGAAGGTAGAGGCCGGTTCCACAGTGGCTGTATTTGGTCTGGGTGGTATTGGTCTCAATGTAATTCAGGGCGCTAAAATGGTGGGCGCCACGCGCATTATTGGTATCGACCTCAACCCAGCCCGCGCCGCGCTGGGCAAACAGTTTGGCATGACCGACTTTATCAACCCGCGAGAAGTGGACAATGTGGTCGACCATATTATTCACATGACCGGCGGCGGTGTGGATTACAGCTTTGAATGCATTGGCAATGTAGATGTTATGCGTCAGGCACTGGAATGCTGTCACAAAGGCTGGGGCGAGAGCTGTATTGTGGGAGTGGCCGGCGCTGGCAAAGAAATTGCCACCAGACCATTCCAGCTAGTGACAGGCCGTTCCTGGCGCGGTACCGCCTTTGGTGGCGCCCGCGGCCGCACCGATGTCCCCAAGATTGTTGACTGGTATATGGATGGCAAGATCAATATTGATGACCTAATTACCCATAAGATGCCCCTGGAAGATATCAACAAGGCCTTTGACTTAATGCATGCGGGCGAAAGTATTCGTTCCGTTGTTGAAT
>Ga0206130_10001512_pt1 | contig 33811 bp, 31 predicted proteins | sample Helgoland_Spring_9_FD_148637 | JGI IMG/M metagenome (GOLD analysis project Ga0206130, IMG submission 148637) | Pelagic subsurface seawater microbial communities from Kabeltonne, Helgoland, North Sea - Helgoland_Spring_Bloom_20160512_1 | ecosystem: Environmental > Aquatic > Marine > Epipelagic ...
CGGCTCGCCTATAGCGAACAGGATGTCCGCGAAGGGTTCGAGGCGACGAAGCGCGAGGGGCTGGCGTCGTTCGGGGACGACCGCGTGTTCATCGAGAAGTTCATCGAAAGCCCGCGCCACATCGAAATCCAGCTGATCGGCGATCAGCACGGCAACGTCATCTACCTCAACGAACGCGAATGTTCGATCCAGCGCCGCCACCAGAAGGTCGTCGAGGAGGCGCCATCGCCCTTCGTCACGCCCAAGATGCGCAAGGCGATGGGCGAACAGGCGGTCGCGCTGGCCAAGGCGGTCGGTTATTACAGCGCGGGCACGGTCGAACTGATCGTCAGCGGCGCGGATACGAGCGGGGAGGGGTTCTACTTCCTCGAAATGAACACCCGGCTTCAGGTCGAACATCCCGTCACCGAAGAAATCACCGGGCTCGACCTGGTCGAACAGATGATCCGGGTCGCGGCGGGCGAAACGCTCGCCTTCACACAGGATGATATCGGCATCGACGGCTGGGCGATCGAAAACCGCGTCTATGCCGAGGATCCCTATCGCGGCTTCCTGCCCAGCATCGGGCGACTGGTCCGCTATAACCCGCCGCATGCCGAGCCCCGCGACGGCGACGCCGCGATCGTCCGGGTCGACGATGGCGTGCGCGAAGGCGGGGAGGTCAGCATGTTCTACGACCCGATGATCGCCAAGCTCATCACCTGGGCGCCGACGCGCGAAGCCGCGATCGATGCGCAGATCGCCGCGCTCGACGCGTTCGAGATCGAGGGGCCGGGCAACAACCTCGATTTCCTGTCGGCGTTGATGCAGCATCCGCGCTTCCGGTCGGGCAACATCACCACGGGGTTCATCGCGGAGGAATATCCCGATGGCTTCCACGGCGCGCCCGCCGATGCCGATCTGAAACAGACGCTGGCCGCGGTCGCCGCCTTCGCCGCGACCGCGCATGCCGATCGCGCGCGGCGGATCGACGGGCAATTGGGCCGCACGCTGCGCCCGCCCGCCGACTGGGTCGCGACGATCGACAAGCAGGAGTATCGCGTGTCGGTGTCGACCGACGGCATCGCGGTGAACGACGACCGGTTCGACCTGGCGCTGGAATATACCCCCGGCGACCGGATCGTGCAGGTCGACAGCGAGGAACTGAGCGACCTGTCGATCCGCCTCGCGCCCGCGCCCGGCGGGTTCCGCCTGACGACGCGCGGCGCGAGCCATCGCGTCCGCATCCTGCCCGCGCGCTTTGCGGGGCTGACGCAGCATCTGATCGACAAAGTGCCGCCCGATCTGTCGAAATTCCTCGTCAGTCCGATGCCGGGGCTGCTCGTCCGGCTCGATGTCGCGGCGGGTGACAAGGTCGAGGCGGGACAACCGCTCGCGGTGGTCGAGGCGATGAAGATGGAAAACATCCTGCGCGCCGAAAAATCCGCGGTCGTGAAATCGGTCAAGGCGGCGACGGGCGACAGCCTGGCGGTCGATCAGGTGATTTTGGAGCTCGAATAACGCTGTCCGTCGTTGCGCTCGCAACGACGGTCATTGGGGCGTTCTAGTCGAAATGCCGTGTCCGTGCCTCTGGATCGTGAACCAGTTCGCGCAATTGCTCCAGCTCTTCGGGCGTGTCGACGTCGATCATCTCCGCCGCGGTCGTCACGACATGCTTGCCGCGCCGGATCATCTCGCGCGCGCCCATGTCGCCATCGAGCGCCAGCAGCGCATCGAACCGGTCGCGCCCGAACAGCGCGGGGGGATGCGGCGTCTCGCCATCGCTCGATGCGACCACCGCATCGTCGGCATCGACTGCATCGAGCATGTTCAGGATATGCGTCGCGGTGACCCGCGGCATGTCGGCCAGCGCAATCAGCACCGCATCGGCATCCATCGCCTTGGCCGCCTCGACACCGATCTTGACCGATGACGCCATGCCGCGCGCCGGGTCGGGATTGGCGATCATGCGAAACCCATGTGCGGCGAAATCGAGCGTCGCCGCGCCGGTGATCGCGATCCGGTCGCGAAACGGCACCGCCTCCAGTGCGACCGCGACGTGAAGCCCCAGCGGGCGACCGAGAAACGGTTCCTCCAGCTTGGCGGCGATATTGCCGAACCGCTCGCTCGTGCCCGCGGCGAGCAGCACCAGCACGACGTCTTCGGCGCGGATCATGCGCGTTTCTCGTGAAAGGCCGCGATCATCGCGGCGGCGATCGACAGCGCGATCTCCGACGGGCCGATGGCGCCGATATCGATCCCGACGGGGCCGTCGACCCGGTCGATCTGGTCGACGGTCAGACCGGCCTCGATCAGCCGGTCCCGCCGCGCCGCATGGCTTTTGCGCGATCCCAGCGCGCCGACGTACGCGGCGTTCGAGTGCAAGGCGGCGATCAGCGCGGGATCGTCGATCTTGATGTCATGGCTCAGCGTCACGACCGCGGTCGCGGGACCGGGCCTGAGCGCCGCAATCGCCTCGTCGGGCCAGCGGTCGTCGAGCGTGACGCCGGGAAACCGCTCCTCGGTCAGGAATCGCGCGCGGGGGTCGATCAGCACGGTCTCGATCCCCAGCGCGCGCGCCAGCTGCGCCAGCGCCTGCGCGATCTGCACCGCCCCGACGATCAGCAGTCGCCGCGGCGGGTCGTACCGGTTGACGAAGACCTCGCCGGTTTCGGCGGGGCGCAGGTCGCTATGCCCCGTCTCCAGATCGGTCGTGACGACCAGCGCGCTGCCCGCATCGCGCGCCTCGGCGATGCGATCGAATAATTCGGGGTCGAATCCGGCGGCGCTGACCGGCTGGACCATCACCTCGATCTCTCCGCCGCAGGGCAGGCCGACTTCCCAGGCGGCGGCATCCGCGACGCCATAGTTGCGCACGACGAACGGCGCGCCCGCGATCACCTGCGCCGCGGTGTCGAGGATGTCGCTCTCGACGCAGCCGCCCGACACCGATCCTTCGAACCGGCCATCCTGATGGACGAGCATATGGCTGCCGCGCGGGCGGGGGGCGGACCCCCAGGTCGAGGTGACGGTCGCGATCGCCATCGGTTCGCCCTTCCAGGCGGCAGCGGCGGCAAGGACGGAATCATTTTCGGCCATGTCTTCTCTTTCTGATCCTCCCCGCGGTCGGGAAGGCGTGTTCGTCACACCGGCGGCAACCCGGCCAGCAGCTTGTCGAGCGTCACCGGAAAATCGCGTACCCGCACCCCGGTCGCATTATAGATCGCGTTGGCCACCGCCGCGCCCGCGCCGGAAATGCCGAGTTCGCCGACCCCCTTCGCGCCCGCGGGATTGGCCGAATCGTCGATTTCCTCGATGAAATGCACCTCGATCTGCGGCACGTCGGCGTTCACCGCGACATGATATTCGCCGAAGTCGGGATTCATGAAATGCCCCGACCGGGTGTCGACGACCGCCTCCTCGCTCAACGCATAGGCGATGCCCCACACCATCCCGCCGATCAGCTGATTGCCCGCGGTCTTCGCGTTGAGCACCCGCCCGACGTCATAGACCCCGATCATCCGGCGGACGCGCACCTCGCCGGTCACCGCGTTCACCGCGACCTCGGCGAATTGCGCGCCATGGCTGGCCTGGCTGGTCCGCTTGCTTTCCTTGCCCGGCCCGGTCTTACCCCTGGCGACGATCGGGTCGCCGCGGACCAGATCGGCGAGCGCCGTCTCCCGCCCGCCGACGCGGACGCACCCGTCCTTCAACCGCAGTTCCTCGGGGCTCGCATTCATCCGCCGCGCCAATTCGGTCAGGATATCCTCGCAGGCGAGCACCGCCGCCGAACACGCCGATCCCGCGCCGAACGATCCGCCCGACCCCGCGCTCGGGGGCAGGTCGCTGTCGCCGATCCGCACGTCGACATCGGCGATCGGCAGGCCCAGCATCTCCCCCACCGTCTGTGCCAGGATCGTATAGGTGCCGGTGCCGATATCGGTCATGTCGGTTTCGATCGTCGCGCGGCCATCGGCCTCCAGCCGCACGGTCGCCTCCGCATTCACCGTGAAATTGCCGCGCAGCGCGGCGGCCATGCCGGTGCCGATCAGCCATTCGCCCTCGCGGACGCTGGCGGCGGGCTTGGGCGCCCAGCCGAACCGGCGCGCGCCTTCGTCATAGCAATCGATCATCTTGCGCGTGCTGAATGGCTTGCCGCTGAGCGGGTCGACCTCGGGCTCGTTGCGCTTGCGCAGCTCGATCGGATCGAGCTCCAGTCGTTCGGCGAGTTCGTCCATCGCGCATTCGACCGCGAACGTCCCGATCGCCTCGCCCGGCGCGCGCACCGCCCCGCTCGCGGGCAGGTCGACGCGGACCAGGTCGGTCTTGAAATGCCGCACCGCGCCCCGATACAGCGGCATCGTGCCGAAGGGGACGGGTTCGAGGAATTCGCCATCGTCATTCTGCGCCGCGACGCTCAGATGCGCGAAGGCCGAAATGACGCCCCGCTCGTCACAGCCGATGCGGATCCGCTGGACCGTGTCGGACCGGTGATGGACCAGATAGGCGGTCTGTCGCCGCGGCAACGCCACCTTGACCGGGCGCCCGACCCGTTCCGCCGCGATCGCCGCCAGGATGACTTCGGGACCGACGCCGGTCTTGCCGCCGAAACCGCCGCCGACATAGGGGGCCAGCACGCGCACCCGGCTCTTGTCGATCCCCAGCGCCTGCGCGATCGTGCCGCTGGCACCGCCGATCACCTGGTTGCTCGATCGGACGATCAGCCGGTCGCCCTCCCACCAGACGGTCGACGCATGGGGTTCGAGCGCGGCGGGAAAATGGATCGGCGTCGTATAGGTCGCCTCGAACGTCACCGCCGCCTCGGCCAGCGCCGCTTCCAGATCACCCTTGGCGATGGGGGGCAGGAACCCGATCTTGGGGTCGGTGTCGACGGGCTGATCGCGGGAATCGAACCGGTCGTCGCCCGATTCAATCGTGACGATCACGCTGTCGGCGGCCTCGCGCGCGGTCGCCTGATCCTCCGCGATGACGATCGCGACGGGCTGGCCGTAATGGAACACGGTGTCGCTGGCGAAGGTCGGCATCGCGCGGCTGTTCGCCTCGCCCGCGGGCATGCGGGGATCGTCGTGGATGACCGCGATCACCCCGGGCATCGCCCGCGCGGCGCTGTCGTCGATCGCGGTGATCCGCCCCGATCCCTGCGGCGTCCCGACGATCGCGGCATAGGCGATGCCGTCGGGGGTTCCTTCATACGCATAATCCGCGACGCCGGTGACCTTGGCGGCGCCCTCGATCCGCGGCAGCGGCTTGCCCAGGATATCCTGTTGACCGTTGATCAGGCCCTGCGGGCGATAGGCGGCGTCCATCATCTGTTCGGTCATCGGTGCGTACGCGCCTTTATATCTGGGGATGCCAACCTAGGGATCGCCCGACCCCACGTCGAGGCCGCGGCCCACCGATTATGCGAACCGCGGCCATCATTGCAGCACGGGAAAACCCCTAGGATGCCGCGATTGATCAGACCGGCGGCATCGCGTCGATCAGCTTGTCGAGCGTGATGGGGAAATCACGAACGCGAACACCGACCGCATTGTAGATCGCGTTGGCGATCGCCGCGCCAGCGCCCGATATACCCAATTCGCCGATCCCCTTGGCATGAAGCGGATTGGCATGGATGTCGCGTTCATCGATGAACGCCACTTCCAATTGCGGCACATCGGCGTTCACCGGGACGTGATATTCGCCCAGATCGCGGTTGACGACCTTGCCGTTGCGCACGTCGTGGACCAGTTCCTCGGTCAGCGCGGTGCCGATGCCGAACGTCATCCCACCGAGGCATTGCGACCGCGCGGTCTTCTCGTTCAGGATCCGCCCTGCCGCGAACACGCCGAGCATGCGGTCGATCCTGACCTCACCCGTCACCGCATTGACCTTCACCGCGACGAAATGCGCGCCGAAGGATGATTGGGTGAATTGCTCTTCCTGCTTGCCGGGGCTGATCTCGCCCGTCGCGGTCAGGCCGTCGGCGGCGAGTTCGGCAATCGGAACGCTGCGGTTGTCCGCGATCGCGCGTCCATCCTTCAGCGTCAGCGACGTCTCATCAACGCCCATCGCCTTGGCGAGTTTGCTGCGCAGCATTTCACACGCGAGATAGACCGACGATCCCGCCGATCCGGCGCCCCATGATCCGCCCGACCCGGCACCGGGGGGCGAATCGGTGTCGCCGAGGTGGACGGTCACATCCTCGATCGGCAGGCCCAGGATTTCGGCGGTGATCTGGGCCAGGATCGTATAGCTGCCGGTACCGATGTCGGTCATGTCGGTCTCGACGATCGCCTTGCCCTGATCGTCGATCGAGACCTTCGCCGCCGATTTCATCAGCATGTTGCTGCGACAGGCCGAGGCGACGCCCATCCCGTGATACCATTCGCCGCGCAGGTCGGTCGCGGGCTTAGCCTTGCGCTCGGCCCAGCCGAACGCCGCCGCGCCTTCGTCGAGGCAGCGGGTCAGCTGGCGCGAGGAATAGGGGATGTCCTTTTCCGGATCCCTGGCGGGATCGTTGCGACGGCGCAGGTCGATCGGGTCGATCCCGATCTTTTCGGCCAGCTCGTCCATCGCGCCTTCGAGTGCGAGCATCCCGACCGCCTCGCCGGGCGCGCGCATCGATCCGGCGAGCGTCATGTCCAGCCGGACCAGATCATGGGTGATCAGCCGATTGTCGCCACCATACATGAAATGCGTCCCGATCCCGGCGGGTTCGAAAAATCCCTCGTCGGGAAGGTTCGACGACAGGGTCTCGTGCGCGACCGCGGTCAGCACGCCGTGTTCATCGGCGGCGAGTCGCAGCCGTTGTTCGGTGTTCGACCGGCGAACCGTCGCGTCGAACACCTGCTGACGCTCCATCACCGCCTTGACCGGGCGACCGATCCGCTTCGCCGCCACCGCCGCCGCGACGCTTTCGGGCGAAATGCCCAGTTTCGATCCGAAACCACCACCGACATAACGTGCCACCAGCCGGATCTTGTCGGGCTTGATCCCCAGCGTCTTGGCCATCTGCTGCTTTTGCGAAGCGGGCATCTGGAACGCGCCGTGGATCGTCAGGTGGCCGTCGTCGTCCCAGCTCGCGATCGCCGCATGCGGCTCCATCGCCGCCGAATTCTGGCTCGGGGTCGTGAAGGTCGCATCGATCGTCACCGCGGCATCGCGCATCGCCTGATCGACATCGCCCTGCTTGCCATAGGGTGGAATCGCGCCTTCGGGCGGCTTGTCGGTCTCCCCCTTCAGCGCGTCGAAATCATATCGACCCTCGCTCTCGTCATAGTCGATCGCGAGACGCTGGGCCGCGTCACGCGCGACTTCATAGCTCTCGGCGACGACGATCGCGAGGATCTCGCCGTGAAACGCGATGTCCTCGACGCCCTGGGTCGGCGCGTCGGTCTCGCCGCCCTGCTGCGGGTTGCGGATGAAGGTCGCATAATCGGTGATGACGTCGATGACGCCCGGAATCGCCCTGGCCGCGTCGCTGTCGATCGACACCAGCTTGCCCGCGCCGATCGTCGCGCGGACGAGGAAGCCATAGGCCATGTCGTCGAGCGCATATTCCGCCGCATAGGGCGCGGTGCCCGACACCTTGAGCGGCCCGTCTACCCGGTCGAGCGGCTTGCCGATCACCCCCTGGACCGCCATGTCGAGCAGGCTGTCGGGATGCGGCTTGTCCATCGTCAGGCTGTTGGTGTCCTTGTCGCCGAAACCCAGCATCTTTATTCTCCCGTCAACTCGCGCAGCGACGCGATCAGCGTCCGCCGCGCGAGGGGAATCTTGAAATCATTCGATCCATAGCCGTGCGCATCGGCGAGCAGCGCATCCGCCGCCACGCCGAACACTTCATCGGACGGCGCCTGGCCGACCAGCGCCGCCTCGACCGCCGGATTGCGCCACGGCATCGGCCCGAGCCCGCCGAACGCCAGCGCGGCGGACGTGATCGTCCCTTCCTCGACCGTGACGACGCCGGCCACCGATACCAGCGCGAACGCATAGGAGGCGCGATCGCGCACCTTGCGATACAGCTGTTTTGCCCCGGCGGGTGGTGCGGGCAGTTCGACATGGGTGATCAACTCACCCGGCTCCAGCACCGTTTCGATATCGGGGGTATCACCGGGCAGGCGATAGAAATCGTGAATCGAAATCCGCCTTTTGTCGCCATCATGTTTCAGCGTGACGATTGTCGCATCCAGCGCGCGCATCGCGACGGGCATGTCGCCGGGGTGGGTCGCGATACACTGATCGCTCGTCCCCAGAATCGCGAGGATCCGGTTGAAGCCGCCGATCGCCGAACAGCCGCTGCCGGGCTTCCGCTTGTTGCACGCCATCGAGGTGTCGTAGAAATAATAGCAGCGCGTCCGCTGGAGCAGATTGCCCCCCGTCGTCGCCTTGTTGCGCAACTGCCCCGATGCGCCCGCCAGCAGCGCGCGACTGAGCACTTCGTAGCGGCTGGTCACGCGCGGATCGGCCGCGAGATCGCTGTTGGGGACCAGCGCGCCGATACGCAGCCCGCCATCGTCCATATCCTCGATCTCACCCAGCGGCAGGCGGCTGATGTCGACGAGCTTTTCGGGCGTCTCGACCTGCAGCTTCATCAGGTCGAGCAGGTTGGTGCCGCCCGCGATGAAGCGCGTCGTCGCGGCGGTATCGCTGACCGCGGCCTCGGCGGTGGCGGCCTTTTCATAAGTGAAGGTCTTCATGCTTCAGCAACCTCGCGAATCGCATCGACGATATTGGGATAGGCGGCGCAGCGGCAGATGTTGCCGCTCATCCGTTCGGAGATTTCGGTGTCCGACAGGTCGCTCGACGACAGGTCGTCGGACACGTGGCTCGCCCAGCCCTTTTTCGCTTCGTCGAGCATGCCCACCGCCGAACAGATCTGGCCGGGCGTGCAATAGCCGCATTGATAGCCGTCATGCGCGACGAACGCCGCCTGGAGCGGGTGAAGATTGTCCGGCGTCCCCAGGCCCTCGATCGTCGTGATCTCGTCGTCCTGGTGCATCACGGCCAGCGTCAGGCAGCTGTTGACGCGGCGACCGTTGATCAGAACGGTACACGCGCCGCACTGGCCATGGTCGCATCCCTTCTTGCTTCCCGTCAGCCCGACATGTTCGCGTAACAGATCGAGCACAGAGGTACGGACATCGGGTTCCGCGTCATAGGATTGGCCGTTGATGGTGAATTTCATAAGTCTCGCCCCAGCTTCGTCAGATACGGTAACGCGTGGGTGTACGATGGTTTCCGCCGCTTGCGCTATGTTAGGTGGTTTGGTGCTGCTGGCGTCCGGTGCCGCGGTCGGGCAGACACGCGCGATGACCGCCGACAAGCCCGCCACCCCGGCCGCGATCGCGCCCGCCGCCCGTCCGCCCGCCGCCCGTCCGCTCAGCGCCCCCCCGATCGTCATCGCGCATCGCGGTGCCAGCGGGTCGCGGCCCGAACACACGCTCGCCGCCTATAGTCTGGCGATCGACCAGGGGGCGGACGTAATCGAACCCGATCTGGTGCCGACGAAGGACGATGTGCTCGTCGCGCGCCACGAAAACGAGATTTCGGAAACCACCGACATCGCCGACCATCCCGAATTCGCGGATCGCCGGACGACGAAGACGATCGACGGGCGCGCGCAGACGGGCTGGTTCACCGAGGATTTCACGCTTGCCGAACTCAAGACGCTGCGCGCCCGGGAACGGCTGCCGCAGCTTCGCCCGGCCAACACCGCGTGGGACGGGCGCGAGACGATCCCGACGCTGGCGGACATCATCGCGCTGGCGAAGGCGCGCGGGGTCGGCATCTATCCCGAAACCAAACATCCGACCTATTTCGCCGCCATCGGCCATCCGACCGACCGGCTGCTCGTCGATCAATTGCGCGCGGCGGGGTGGGACAGCGCCGACGCGCCGGTGTTCATCCAGTCGTTCGAGGTCGCCAATCTGCGCCGCATCCATGCGATGACGCGGATCCGCCTGATCCAGCTGGTGGCGGGGCAGGGCGCCCCCGCCGATGGCGCCGCGCCCAGCTATGCCGCGATGCTGACGCCCGCCGGTCTCCGCGCCATCGCGACCTATGCCTATGGCATCGGCCCCGACAAGGCGCAGCTGTGGGACGACACGATCCCGACGACGCTGGTCGCCGACGCCCATGCGGTCGGCCTGCGCGTCCATCCCTGGACCTATCGGGCCGAGAATATCTTCCTGCCCGCCCGGTTCCGGCGCGGCACCGATCCCGCGGCGCATGGCGATGTCGCGGGAGAGATCGCCGCGGCGCTGGCGCAGGGCGTCGACGGTTTCTTCACCGATTACCCGTTAACCGGGGTCGACGCGCGGGATGCGCGCGAAAGGACATCGTGATGCGTAAAGTGTTGATCATCGCGCCGTTGCTGGCGCTCGCGACGTCGGGCTGCATCGCCAAGACCGCGTGGGACGTCGCGACGCTGCCGGTCAAGGCGACGGGCAAGGTCGTCGACTGGACGACGACCAGCCAGGAGGAATCCGACCGGAACTACGGCCGCAAGATGCGCAAGCAGGAGGCGAAGGAGGGCAAGGCGCGCAAGGAAGCGGCCAAGCGCTGCCGCGCCAATCCCGACGATCGGCAGGCGTGCAGCTATGACGGCTATCGCGCGGGCTACGGCGGCTGACCTGACCTGAATCAAGCTGGCCCGGGCCGGGCGGACCAGGCCAGCGGGTCGATCAGACGCCGAACCACCCCATCACGGTCACCGGAAACGGCGTCCACGCCCCGATCCTGACGCCTGCATGGCGCAGCGCATCGCCGGTCCAGTCGTTGCATGTCCGCACGGCGTCGTAATGGCCGCGGGCGTCGTAGAAGGCGTCATACGCCGCATAGCCCGGATAATGGCGCGCGCGGGGCGAAAGATGCGCGCGGATGAAGATCGCCAGCCGACGATATTGGGCGACGGTCATCACGATCCGCCTGACATCGCGGCCAGTGACCTCCGGCGCGGGAATATGTTCGATGTGGAGCAGCGTCGCATCGCTGCCGATCGCCGCCGCGAGAATCGTCGACGGGCGCAGGTCGCGCCACGTCGGCGTGTCGAGAAAGAACCGGCGGTCGCCCCAGCCGATCGCGAGATGATCATAGGCGCCATAGCGGGGGTCGGCCAGGTCGCGGGGATCGGCCAGCGCGCGCCAGTCGACGCCGCCTGCGACCTTCGGCACGATCAATCCGGTGTGGATGCCGTTGCTCTCGACATAGACCGTCACCCCGCGCGCCGGTTCGCGCCAGTCACGGTTCGTCGGAATCGCGCCCCCGACCATCCCCGCCGCGCCATAGCCGGTGATCAGCAGCGCCAGTCCCGCCGTGAACCAGCGGATGAGGCGGATCAGCATCGTCGGGCGTTTTCGGTCATCGACAGTTCATGCTAGATGAGGGCCATGATGGATAGCACCAGTTTTTCCGATACGCCCGCCGCCCCCGACTGGACGATCCCGCAGGATTGGTCCCACTATAGCGCGGAAGATCATGCGACGTGGGATACGCTGTTCGCGCGCCAGGCCAAACTGCTCCCCGGGCGTGCATCGGACGCCTATCTGCGCGGGCTCGACGTCCTCAAGCTATCGAAGCCGGGCATCCCCGATTTCGACGAATTGAGCGAACGGCTGATGAAACTGACCGGGTGGCAGGTCGTCGCGGTGCCCGGCCTCGTCCCCGACGATGTGTTCTTCGATCACATGGCCAATCGCCGGTTCGTCGCGGGCAATTTCATCCGGCGGCCCGACCAGCTCGATTATCTCCAGGAACCCGATGTCTTCCACGACGTGTTCGGCCATGTCCCGATGCTCGCCGACCCGGTGTTCGCCGATTATCTGGAGGCCTATGGTCGCGGCGGCCAGCGCGCGTTGCAGCATGACGCGCTGAAATATCTCGGGCGGCTATATTGGTATACCGTCGAATTCGGGCTGATCGCGGAGCCGGAGGGGTTGCGGATCTACGGGTCGGGGATCGTGTCGAGCTATGCCGAAAGCCGCTTCGCGCTCGACGACCCCAGCCCCAACCGGATCGCGTTCGATATCGCGCGGGTGATGCGCACCGATTATCGGATCGACGATTTCCAGCAGAATTACTTCGTCATCCCCAGTTTCGACGAACTGCTCCGCGTCACGGTCGAAACCGATTTCGCGCCGCTGTACGAGGAATTGAAGGCGCAACCCGATATTCCGGTCGCGGCGATCGTCGAAGGGGACGAGCTGCTGACCCGCGGGACGCAGGCCTATGCGACGGCGAAGGCCGCCGCGCGCTGAGCCGCCGGGCTTACCAGGATCGGTTGAGCCGGGTCGCGACGCGGGTCACGGCACCGGTGATGACCTTCGACCCATAGCTTTTGGCGATGGTCGCGGTGTCGGCGATGTTGTTCATGACGACGCGGGTGCCGCCGGAGGCGAGCGGTTCGATCGCACTGATCGGGACGTTGCGCTTGGCACAGGTGGCGACGATGTCGGCCTGGCTTGCGTTGATGTTGAGCGCTCTCGACATGATCGTCCCGTCTGAAAAGAGAAACGGCGAGGCCCCCTGGGGAGCCTCGCCGCAATCAGGTCGCTTTAGGCGGCCTGGAGATTGACTGCCGAGGTCTTGCCCCGCTTGTCGTTCTCGAGCTCGTAAGAAACCCGCTGGTCCTTATCGAGGGTGTGCATCCCGGCGCGTTCCACGGCCGAGATGTGGACGAATGCGTCGTCCCCGCCGCCTTCAGGCGCAATGAAGCCATAGCCCTTGTCGGCATTGAAAAACTTTACGGTTCCGGTGATCATCGTGGGTATCCTTGTCCCAGGTATGACGGGCATGCGCCAACAGCGGCACATCCCGGCTTCGGTGAGGCTAGAAAGGGACAAAGGGGGACGCGATAAGCGGTCCGATATCCGTCGCATGCGACGTCAGCGCTTGTCATATAGGCGTGATCGCCGGTAATTGTAAGGGGATACCGCCACCCGGTGTCCGACGGCGGCGCCCGACCCCCGGTCAGTGCGTCACAGATCGAGCGCCCAGCCGTCGCGTCCCTTCGGATCGGGCGGGGTCGACGGCACGAACCGGACCGCGCCCGCGGTCAGCGCCAGCACGCTCCAATCGCCGCGCCGGTCGACCGCATCGATCGCGCAGCCACAGGCCGCAAACGCCGCCACCACCTGGTCGCGCTGGGTTTCGAGCAGCCCGGCCAGGATGATCCGCGCGTCGGGAGCGGCGATCGCGGCGATTTCGGGCGCCATCGATACCAGCGGCCCGGCCAGGATGTTGGCGATGATCAGGTCATAGGGTGCGGCGGCGTCGATCGCCGGGTCGAGCGCGCCGTCGGCGACGATCAGGTCGATCCCGTCGATCGCGTTCGCCGCGGCGTTGTCGCGCGTCACCGCGATCGCGCGGGAATCGATGTCGGTCGCCATGACGCGCGCCGCCGGCCACAGATGCGCGGCGGCGAACGCCAGCAGCCCGGTCCCGGTGCCCAGATCGATGACGTTGGCGAACCGCGCCGATGCCAGCCCGTCGAGCATCCTCAGGCAGCCCGATGTCGTCGCATGATGCCCCGTGCCGAACGCCTGCCCCGCATCGATCAGAAAGGCGCGCCCGCCCGCGGGGACGTCGACCACGTGCGTGCTGGTATGGACGACGAACCTGCCCTCGCGAATCGGCTCCAGCCCGGCCTGGCTCATCGTCACCCAATCCTGCGCGCCCAGCGGCTCGATCACCGGGGCGACGCCCGTGGCGCTCGGCACCAGCGCGCGGAGCTGCGCGATCATCGCGGCGTCGGGTTCGCGCTCGACATAGGCGTCCAGCCGCCAATGCTCGCGATCGTCCTCGACCTCCTCGGTCGTTATCAGCACCGCATCGCTATCGATGTCGCCCGCATCGATCGCCTCGGCCTCGGCGCGGGTGCAGGGCAGGGTGACCTTCCACGACGTGACCGCATCGGCTGGGTCGGACGGGTGCGCCGCCACCGACCCGGCTCCCGATCCGGTACCGATACTAGCGGACATAGCTGGCGCCGTTCACGTCGATGACGGCACCGGTCATCGATGCGGGTGCCTCGAGCGCGCAATAGCGGGCGACCGAGGCGATTTCGGCGGGGTCGGCGACCTTGCCCAGCGGGATGTCGGCGAGCAGCTTGTCGCCGCCACGGCTCGCGAGATAATCGTCCGCCATGCCCGTCATCGTGAAGCCCGGACAGATGCCGAACGCCAGGATATTCTCACCGGCATAACCGCGCGCGATGCTTTTGGTCATCGCGATCATCCCCGCCTTCGATGCGGCATAATGCCAATGCGCGGGGCTGTCGCCGCGATAAGCCGCGCGGCTGGCGACGTTGACGATCCGCCCGCCGGTGCCCCGCTGCCGCCAGTGGAGCACCGCCAGACGGCATAGCTCGGCGGACGCGGTCAGGTTGATCCGCATCGTCCGTTCCCACTGGTCGGTCCAGTCGTCGGCCTCGATCGGGTTCGCCTCGAACACGCCGGCATTGTTGATCAATATGTCGATCGCGCCACCGGCCTGCTCCAGCGCCTGACGCCACAGTGCGGCGGGCGCGGCGGGATCGGCGAAATCGGCGGGGATGCCGCTGCGGGTACCGTGGCCGATCACGGTGGCGCCCGCGTCGGTCAGGGTCGTGTGGATCGCGGCACCGATGCCGCGGCTCGAACCGGTAAGGAGTATCGTCATGACGCGCAGGCTTAGCGCCGTGCGCGCGTGCTTCCTAGCCGACGCTGGCGGAGAAACTGTCCGCCGACTCGCGCAACCGCAGCAATTCCGCGCCGACTTCGCCGAATCCCTTGCCCAGCGCATCGATCTCGCCTGACACCGATTGCGTATCGGCCAGCATCGTGGCGATCGTCGTCGCCATCGATTGTGCCGCCAGCGCGGTTTCGTCGACTGCGGCGGTGATCGAGGACACCGTCATCACCTGCGTCGCCATCGCCCCGCGGATGCGATCCGCGCTGGTCAGCACGTCGTCCATCGTGCGGCGGATGCCGATGTTGCTATCCACCGTCTCGCGCGTCGCCGCCTGGATCGCGGCGATCTTGGCGGCGATGTCGTCGGTGGCGCGCGCGGTCTGGCTGGCTAGGCTCTTGACCTCCTGCGCGACGACCGCGAACCCCCGGCCTGCATCGCCCGCGCGGGCGGCCTCGATCGTGGCGTTGAGCGCCAGCAGGTTCGTCTGCCCCGCGATGTCGCGAATCAATGCCAGGATCGATTCGATCGATTGCGCATGGACGCTCAGCGCTTCGCTGCTCGCGACGGCGGCCCCGGCCTGACCGGCGGCGCGGGTCGCGACCTGGGCGGCGGCCTCGACTTCGCCGCGGGCGATGTCGATCGCATCGAGCAATCCGGCGGATGTCCGGGCGGCGTCGCGCATCGCCAGCGCGGATTGCCCCGCGGCTTCGGCGATTTCGCTGGTGCGGCCCAGCACGGCCTGGGTCGTGGCGGCGGCGCCCGTCGCCTGGACGCCGATCGCGCTGCCCAGCGCGGCGGCGGTTTCGATCGATGTCGCTATGTCACGGCGAAACGCGGTGGCGCGTTCGGTGCGCAGCGCGGCGGCATCGGTCGCGGCGAGCATGCCGACGTGTCCCGACATGATGTCCGCCTCGACCAGCGTGATGCGCTGGACGATGTCCGCCAGGTGGAGGAAGCGGGCGCCATCCTCGCCAATCCGCGCGCTGATCAGTTCCAGCGTGCGACTGTGCGACAATCCCAGCGCGGCCTGCAACGTCGGCAGCGGAATCTTGCCCTTATACGCCTCCTGCGCATGGCGCATCGCGATCTGTTTCCACCGCTCGTCGAAGGGGTGGCTGTATTTCGATCGCGCATAGTCGGTCGTCTCGACGATCCGCCGCGCCAGCCGGTCGCCGACGAAATAGCCGCGCACCCCGATGGTCGCGGGCAGGCTGAGATAATGGTGCCAGAATCGCCCGGCGATGTCGGCGAAATCGTCCGTCGACAATAGGGTCGCGATCGTCGCGCAGCCGTCGCGGATCGTCCCGTCCCAGTCGTAATCGCTCAAATGATCGGCGACCGTGCGCGCCGACGTCGGGTCGATCGTTGCGTCCGGGGGACGGGGCGCTGTCATGGCGACGATCAGGCTGCCACGCGGGCGACGAATGCGCCCGCACTGGTCTTCAGCGTCCCGATCCGGGCATCCAGCCCGTCGAAGCCGCGCCCCACCTCGTCCATTTCGCTCGCGACGGTCTCGGTATCCTCGCGGATCGCGGCGATCGTCAGCGACATCGAATCGGCGGCCAGCGCGGTTTCGTCGACCGCGGCGGTGATCGCGGTCACCGTCTGGGCCTGGGCCTCCATCGCGCGGCGGATGCGTTCGGCGCTTTCCTGTACCTCGGCGACCGTCGTCTTGATGCCGATATTGGTGCTGACCGCGCCTTGCGTGGCATATTGGATCGCGGCGATCTTGCCCGCGATATCGTCGGTGGCGCGCGCGGTCTGGTTGGCCAGGCTCTTGACCTCCTGCGCGACGACCGCGAACCCGCGGCCCGCATCGCCCGCGCGGGCGGCCTCGATCGTGGCGTTCAGCGCCAGCAGGTTCGTCTGCCCCGCGATGTCGCGGATCAGCCCCAGGATCGATTCGATCGATTTCGCGTGATCGCTCAGCGCCTCGCTCATCCCGACCGCCTCGCCCGCCTGGGTGGCGGCGCGGGTCGCGACATCGGCGGCCAGGTCGACCTCGCTGCGCGCATCCTCGATCGCGCGGATCAGGCCCGCGGCGGTATGCGCCGCCTCGCGCATCGCGACGGCGGATTGTTCGGCGGCGGCGGCCACCTCGCTCGCCTTGCCCAGCATCCCGCGCGCGACGTTGCTCGCCAGCCCGCTCTGGCGGCGCAGCGCCCCGCTTTCGTCGGAGGCCGATTCGACCGTGCCGCGGATATCGCTCTGGAAATCGCCCGCCAGCCGATCCCGGTCGATCTGCGTGCTATGCGCCAGCAGGCGATTGTAGATCGCGACGGTGATTTCGGATTCCATCCCGAACAGGCGCAACAACACATCGATGAACGCAGGCAACCGCGGATCGTCGGTCGCGACCAGTTTCAGCGTCAGGTGCAGCGCGGCGCGATCGCTCGCACAGCTCATCGATAACAGCGCCAGCGGGCGGATCCCGGCCTTGTACCCCGCGGTCACCGATCGTTCCATCGATTCGACCCAATAGGGCTGGTCGATATGGCAGAACCGCGCCTTCAGATACGCGACGCCCAGTTCGACCAGTCGCCGCTGATCCTGGCGGAACCAATGTTCCTGGCCCGGATTTTCGATCATCCACTGGTCCCAATAGGCCATGATGATCGTGCCCGCTTCGGGTTCCAGCACCGCCCACAAGTCGCGCGCCTGCGCTTGCAATGTGCCGTCCATGTCGAACGCGGCGATCCGCGACGGCAGGTCGATTTCCGCGGCGATCGAACCGGGGGCGGGCAGGTCGGCATCGGTCAGAACGGTCAAGGCGGGTGCTCCGGCAACGGTTTTTTGCATCCGTCGCTGCTAGCGCGTCACTGGTTAATGCCCGGTTAGGGAGGTGCGCATGGGTTGCATCTTCGCGCTCGCGGCATAATAGGTCGCCACAGTACGACGCCCGCCCGCGACGCTAGAGGACCATCCATGGCATCCCGCCCGAACAACCGACCCCGCAGCCCCCATCTCTTTTCGGGCTTCATGCGCCTGAATTACCGCTGGGGTCCGCACATGCTCGTCTCGATCCTCCACCGCGCCACCGGTGACGGGATGGCGACGGTCGGCACCGTGCTGCTGGTATGGTGGCTCGCCGCGCTGGCTGCGGGGCAGGAGGCCTATGCGACGTTCCGCGGGGTGTTCACCACCGATGCGGGCAATCTCAACGTGCTGGGCTGGGTGATCGGCGTCGGCCTGACGCTGGCGCTGTTCCAGCACATGCTCAGCGGCATCCGCCATCTGGTGATGGACACGGGCGCGGCATATGAATTGAAGACCAGCAAGAATTTCGCGATCGTCACGATGGTGATCTCGGTCGCGCTCACCGCGATCTTCTGGTTCTATCTGGGGATGAAATAATGGGTTCGGGAACCAGCATCGGCCGCGTCCGCGGTCTGGGCAGCGCGCATGAAGGCGCGCATCACTGGTGGCATCAACGGCTGACGGCGGGCGCGAACCTGTTCCTGATGCTGTGGTTCCTGTTCTCGCTCGCGCGGCTGGGCGGATTCGATTACGTCAGCGTCCACAGCTGGATGCAATCGGCGTGGGTCGCGGTGCCGATGATGTTGCTGATCGTGTCGGTCTTCTATCATTTCCGCCTGGGGCTGCAGGTCGTGATCGAGGATTACGCGCACCACGAAGGGCGGATCGTGCTGATGGTCGCCCTCAACCTGTTTACGGTCGCCACCGCCGCGATCGCCCTTTTTGCGATCCTGAAGATCGCGTTCGGAGCCGCAGCATAATGGCCGAAGCGTATAAGATCATCGATCATACCTATGACGCGGTCGTCGTCGGCGCGGGCGGATCGGGCCTGCGCGCCACGATGGGCATCGCCGAAAGCGGGCTGAAGACCGCCTGCATCACCAAGGTCTTTCCGACGCGCAGCCACACGGTCGCCGCGCAGGGCGGGATCGCCGCGTCGCTCGGCAATAATTCGCCCGATCACTGGTCGTGGCACATGTACGATACCGTCAAGGGGTCGGACTGGCTGGGCGATCAGGACGCGATCGAATATCTGTGCCGGGAGGCGCCGGCCGCGGTCTACGAACTCGAACATGCGGGCGTGCCGTTCAGCCGCAACGCCGATGGCACGATCTACCAGCGCCCGTTCGGTGGCCACATGCAGAACATGGGCGAAGGCCCCCCGGTCCAGCGTACCGCCGCGGCGGCCGATCGCACCGGCCACGCGATGCTCCACGCGCTGTATCAGCAGAGCCTGAAGTACGACGCCGATTTTTACGTCGAATATTTCGCGCTCGACCTGATCATGGAAGACGGCGTCTGCCGCGGCGTCATCGCGCTGTGCATGGACGACGGCTCGATCCACCGGTTCCGCGCGCATAACGTCGTGCTGGCGACCGGCGGCTACGGGCGCTGCTATTATTCGGCGACGTCGGCGCACACCTGCACCGGCGACGGCAATGCGATGGTGCTGCGCGCGGGCCTGCCGCTCCAGGACATGGAATTCGTCCAGTTCCACCCGACCGGCATCTACGGCGCGGGCGTCCTCATCACCGAAGGCGCGCGGGGCGAGGGCGGTTACCTCACCAATTCGGAAGGGGAGCGGTTCATGGAACGCTATGCCCCCAGCGCCAAGGACCTCGCCAGCCGCGATGTCGTGTCGCGGTCGATGGCGCTCGAAATGCGCGAAGGGCGCGGCGTCGGCAAGAATGGCGACCATATCTGGCTCCACCTCGATCACATCGATCCCGCGGTGCTCGCCGAACGGCTGCCGGGGATCACCGAAACCGGCAAGATCTTCGCGGGCGTCGACCTGACGCGCCAGCCGCTGCCGGTGACGCCGACCGTCCATTACAACATGGGCGGCATCCCGACGAACTTCCACGGGGAGGTCGTCCACAAGAAGGACGGCGATCCCGACGCGGTCGTCCCCGGCCTGTTCGCGGTGGGGGAGGCGGCGTGCGTGTCGGTCCATGGCGCGAACCGCCTGGGGTCGAACAGCCTGATCGACCTCGTCGTCTTCGGGCGCGCGACCGGCCTGCGGATCAAGGACCAGCTGAAGCCCGGCACGGCCCACACGCCGCTGCCCAAGGGGTCGGAAGAGCTGTCGCTCGCGCGGCTCGATCATTTCCGCAACGCCAACGGCGGGTCGCGCACCGCCGAAATCCGGCTCGACATGCAACAGACGATGCAGAAACATTGCGCGGTGTTCCGCGACAATGCGCTGCTGACCGAAGGGCAGGACAAGATCGCCGCGATCTACCAGCGGATGCAGGACGTCCATGTCAGCGACCGGTCGCTGATCTGGAACACCGACCTCATCGAAACGCTCGAACTCGACAATCTGCTCGCGCAGGCGAAGGTGACGATCGACAGCGCGGCGAACCGCCACGAATCGCGCGGCGCGCATGTGAACGAGGATTATCCCGATCGCGACGATGCGAACTGGATGAAGCATACGATCACGACGTTCGACGGCTGGGGCGGGAAGGACGGCACGACCGCGATCGATTATCGCCCCGTCCACGATTACACGCTCACCGACGACATCGATTACATCAAGCCCAAGAAACGGGTCTATTGATCGGCCGGGGCGGGCCTGACGGTTCGCCCCCCGCCAGCCCGCCGTCGCGACCGATCGCGTCGGCGGCGCGGGTGCCGGCCCCGGGTTTTTTTGCGCGCCGCAGGAACATCGCGCCACGGGCACGGTTCCCCGCGCATGCAGACCGACACCGACATGAACAACGCCGCCAACTATCCGTTGCTGGCGTCCCCGCACATTCAGCTCCACGGCCCGGTCGACGGCGGGATGTACAGCTCGTTCAAACAGCAATTGCGCGATGCGCCGACCGGCGGGCCGCTGGTCGTGTCGGTCACGACGCTGGGTGGTGACCCGGAAATGGCGCGCGCGATGGCCGACGATATCCGGTTGTTGCGGCAATATACCGGTCGCGAATGCCTGTTCCTGGGCAAGGTCGCGGTCTATTCGGCGGGTGCGACCTTCATGGCGGCCTTCCCCGTCGACAAAAGATTCCTGACCCGTCATTCGCGGATCATGATCCACGAACGGCAGATGCAGTCGACGATCCAGCTCAACGGCCCGCTCAACACGCTGGGCTACACCTTGCGCGCCAAGCTTCACGAGATCCAGGATTCGATCAAGATCCAGGACGAGGGGTTCGCCGATATCGTCCGCGGATCGCGCGTGTCGCTCGACGAGTTGAAGCAGAAAGCGCCCTCTAACTGGTATATCGAGGCGATCGAGGCGCGCGACCTGGGGTTGGTGCTCGACGTGATCTGACCTATGTGGGTTGCACTCGCCTGGCGAACGGCATAGCCGCAGGTGCAGCATTCATCGAAGGAGCGTCGCGGCCATGGCCGACTTTACCCTGCCCAAGAACAGCAAAGTGTCCTCAAAGGGTAAGGTCCATCAAGCGCCCGCGGGTGCGACGCGTACCCGCAAGTTCCAGGTCTATCGCTACGACCCCGACAGCGGCGAAAATCCCCGCTACGACACGTTCGAACTCGATCTCGACGATACCGGCCCGATGGTGCTCGACGCGCTGATCAAGATGAAGGGCGAACAGGACAGCTCGCTGACCTTCCGCCGTTCGTGCCGCGAAGGCATTTGCGGGTCGTGTTCGATGAACATCGATGGCAAGAACGGCCTCGCCTGCACGACCGCGATCGAGGATTGCAAGTCGACGGTGAAGATCACGCCGCTGCCCGCGATGGACGTGATCAAGGACCTCGTCCCCGATTTCACGCATTTCTACGCGCAATATGCCTCGATCAAGCCGTGGCTGCAGACCGTGACGCCGCCGCCCTCGGGCAAGGAGCGGCTCCAGTCGCCGGAGGATCGCAACAAGCTCGACGGGCTGTACGAATGCATCCTGTGCGCCTGCTGCTCGACCAGCTGCCCGAGCTATTGGTGGAATGCCGACAAGTTCCTCGGCCCCGCGATCCTGCTCCAGGCCTATCGCTGGCTCGCCGACAGCCGCGACGAGATGACGGGCGACCGGCTCGACCAGCTCGAGGATCCGTTCCGCCTGTATCGCTGCCACACGATCATGAACTGCGCGAACGCCTGCCCCAAGGGCCTCAACCCCGCCAAGGCGATCGCCGAGATCAAGAAGATGGAAGCCGAACGCGTCGTCTGACCCGATGGAGTCGGCGGTCGTTCTACCGTTCGTCCTGAGCGTGTCGAAGGACGGGTCCAACCCGCCGCGACCCGATCGCGCGCCTCGACACGCTCAGCACGAACGGAATTACTGTGACCGATAGTCCGACGCCGCCCTTCGTCTATGAAGACGATCCCGATCTGCCCGGCTGGAAACGCTGGCAGTTTCGCGATCCCACCCGGTTCAACGCCTTCATCGAACCGCTCCACGTCCGGGTCGAGGGCGATATCGCCCGCGTCCGGATGATGCCGCGGCACGATCATTCGAACATGCGCGATGCGGTCCATGGCGGGGCGTTGCTCGGCTTCATGGATGTCGCGCTGTTCGCCGCCAGCCGCGGGTTCGGGTCGCTGGCGGCGGGTGGCGCGGTGACGCTCGACCTGTCGGCGCAGTTCATCGGGATGGGCGTGATCGGCCAGCCGCTGGAGGCGCGGATCGAGATGCTGCGGGAAACGGGGCGGATGCTGTTCCTGCGCGGGCTGGTCGTCCAGGACGATCAGCCGACGATCGCCAGCTTCACCGGGACGCTGCGCAAGATGGGCGCGCCGGGGGGCCCCGCGTCGCGGTGACGGACGTGCGGTCGGCCTATGACGCGCTGGTCGCGGGGGGGGAATTGCGCCCCGATCCCGAACAGGCCGCCGCCGCGACGCGTCTGGCGACGCTGCAACGGGAACTCGAGGCGACACCGCGGCGCGGCAGCCTGTTGTGGCGGATCGCGGGGCGCAAGCCCACCCCGCCGCGCGGCGTCTATCTGTGGGGCGGGGTCGGGCGCGGCAAATCGATGCTGATGGACCTGTTCTTCGCGAACCTCGACATCGGTCGCAAGCGCCGCGTCCATTTCGCCGAATTCATGCTCGAGGTGCATCAGCGGATCGCCGCCGAACGCCGCAAGGAACTCGGCGACCCGATCCCGCCCGTCGCCGCGGCGCTGGCGGAGGAGGCGCGGTGCCTCGCGTTCGACGAGATGATGGTGACCAATTCGCCCGACGCGATGATCGTCAGCCGCCTGTTCACCGCGCTGATCGAGGCGGGGACGACCGTCGTCGCGACATCGAACCGCGCGCCGTCCGATCTGTACAACAACGGGCTCAACCGCGAACATTTCCTCCCCTTCATCGCGCTGATCGAGGCACGGCTCGATGTGTTGCCGCTGAACGGTGCGGTCGATTATCGCCGCGACCGGCTGGGGGTGCAGGACACATGGCTCGTCCCCAACGGTCCCGAGGCGACCGCGCAATTGTCCGCCGCCTTCTTCCGCCTGACCGATTACCCCCCCGAAGACAGCGCGCACGTCCCCGCCGAGGAGATCGTCGTGCAGGGGCGCAGGTTGCGCGTCCCCAAATCGCTCAAGGGCGTCGCGGTGTTCGCCTTCACCAAATTGTGCGGGGAGGCGCGGGGTGCGGCGGATTATCTCGCGATCGCCCGGCGCTATCATACCGTGATCCTCGTCGGCGTCCCGGTCCTGACCCCGGACCATCGTAACGAGGCGGCGCGCTTCGTCGCGCTGATCGATGCGCTTTACGAACATAAGGTGAAGCTGCTCGCCGCGGCGGATGCCCAGCCCGACGCGCTCTATCCGGCGGGCGACGGCAGTTTCGAATTCCAGCGGACGGTCAGTCGGCTCGAGGAAATGCGATCCGAAGCCTATCTCGCCGAGGGGCATGGCAGCGCGAGCCAGGCTTAACGATAATGAGAACGATTATCAAATAACCGTGATCATCGGGTGGGTTAAAGGTTGTGCCCTCCCCCGAATGCGCCTATGCGGCGTGTCCAATTGTCCCCTGTACGGAGAAGGATTGGATGGCCCGCAAGAAAATCGTGCTGATCGGCGCCGGTAACATCGGTGGAACGCTCGCGCATCTGGCCGCGCTCAAGGGGCTGGGCGACATCGTCCTCTTCGACGTGGCGGAGGGCGTGCCCCAGGGCAAGGCGCTCGATCTCAGCCAGTGCGCCCCGGTCGAGGGCTTCGACGCCGCGATCACCGGATCGAACGATTACGCCGATATCGCGGGTGCCGATGTCATCATCGTCACCGCCGGTGTCGCGCGCAAGCCCGGCATGAGCCGCGACGACCTGCTCGGCATTAACCTCAAGGTGATGAAGGCGGTCGGTGAGGGGATCAAGAACAACGCCCCCGGCGCCTTCGTCATCTGCATCACCAACCCGCTCGATGCGATGGTCTGGGCGCTGCGCGAATTCTCCGGCCTCCCGCACCATATGGTCGTCGGCATGGCGGGCGTGCTCGACTCGTCGCGCTTCAGCCACTTCCTCGCGGACGAGTTCAACGTGTCGGTCAAGGACGTCACCAGCTTCGTGCTTGGCGGCCATGGCGACACGATGGTCCCGGTGATCAGCTATTCGACCATCAGCGGCATCCCCATCCCCGACCTGATCGAGATGGGCATGTCGAGCCAGGACAAGATCGACGCGATCGTCAAGCGGACGCGCGGCGGCGGCGGTGAGATCGTCGCGCTGCTCAAGACCGGCAGCGCCTTCTACGCGCCCGCCACCAGCGGCATCGCGATGGCGCAGGCCTATCTGGGCGACGAAAAGCGCGTCCTGCCCTGCGCCGCCTATGTCGAGGGCCAATATGGCGTCGACGGCCTCTACGTCGGCGTCCCCTGCATGATCGGTGCGGGCGGGGTCGAGAAGATCATCGAGATCAAGCTCGACGACGAAGCCAAGGGCAATCTCCAGGTGTCGGTCGATGCGGTCAAGGAACTGCTCGACGCGTGCAAGGGGATCGATAGCAGCTTGAACTAACGCCACCCCGGCGCAGGCCGGGGTCCAGTTGCGGAGCGTCCGCGATGGACGAACAGGCCTGCGTCTATATGATGGCGAGCGCGAGGAATGGTACGGTGTACCTCGGCTCGACGGTGAACCTGGCCAAGCGCGTGTGGGAGCACCGCAACGGCGTCGTCGCCGGGTTCACGAAGAAATACGGCTGCACCCTGCTCGTCTGGTACGAGATGGTGGGCAGCTGGGAAGCCGCCCGGCAGCGCGAGCTGCAGATGAAGGAGTGGAAGCGGGACTGGAAACTGCGGGAGATCGAAGGGTTCAACCCGGACTGGGAAGACCTGTACGATCGCATCGCCCAACCATGACTGCTTTCCCAACTGGACCCCGGCCTTCGCCGGGGTGGTAGGAATCGGAGATACGATGAGCATCCTCGTCGACAAGAACACCAAGGTTATCACCCAGGGGATGACCGGCAATACCGGCAGTTTCCACACCCAGGCCGCGCTCGATTACGGGACGCAGATGGTCGCGGGCGTGACCCCGGGGAAGGGTGGGACGACCCATCTCGGCCTGCCGAACTACAACACGGTCCACGAAGCGGTCGCCGCGACCGGCGCGACCGCCAGCGTCATCTACGTGCCGCCCCCCTTCGCCGCCGATTCGATCCTCGAGGCGATCGATGCCGAGGTGCCGCTGATCGTGTGCATCACCGAAGGCATTCCGGTGCTCGACATGGTCAAGGTCAAGCGCTCGCTCTCGGGCAGCAAGTCGCGGCTGATCGGCCCGAACTGCCCCGGCGTCCTGACTCCGAACCAGTGCAAGATCGGGATCATGCCCGGTAGCATCTTCAAGGAGGGCTCGGTCGGCGTCGTCTCGCGCTCGGGCACGCTGACCTATGAGGCGGTGTTCCAGACCAGCAACGCCGGGCTCGGCCAGACGACCGCGGTCGGCATCGGCGGCGATCCCGTCAACGGCACCAACTTCATCGACGTGCTCGAACTCTTCCTGGCGGATGACGCGACCAAATCGATCATCATGATCGGCGAGATCGGCGGCGATGCCGAGGAGCAGGCCGCGCAATTCCTGATCGACGAGGCGAAGCGCGGCCGCAAGAAGCCGATGGCGGGCTTCATCGCGGGCCGCACCGCGCCCCCGGGTCGCCGGATGGGGCACGCGGGTGCGATCGTGTCGGGTGGCAAGGGCGATGCCGAAAGCAAGATCGCGGCGATGGAAGCCGCCGGGATCAAGGTGTCGGCGAGCCCGTCCGAACTGGGCGAAACACTGCTGAGCGTGCTGAACGGATAACCGGCGGGGCGGGGCCCAGCGCCCCGCCCGCCCATGGCATTCTCTCCCCAGGATGCCCGAGGAACGAGTGACATGGGCTACGAAGGCCAGGATTTCAGCGAGATCGCCGCAGGCGTCAGCCCCGGCTTCGTCGAGTTGCTATATGCCAAGTACAAGTCCGCCCCCGACAGTGTCGAGCCGGGCTGGCGTGATTTCTTCGACGGGCTCGAAGGATCGATGGCGGGGCCGAGCTGGGCCAAATCCGGCTGGCCGCTGACCACGACGGACGATCTGACCGCGGCGCTCGACCCGACGCAGATGGAGCCTGCCCCCAAGGCGCCGCGCGGCGGCAAGCCTGCGCCCGCGCCCGCCGCGGCGCCGAGCGAGGCCGACATCATCCGCGCGGCGAGCGATTCGATCCGCGCGATGATGCTGATCCGCACCTATCGCGTCCGCGGGCATCTCGCGTCGAATCTCGATCCGCTCAAGCTGTCGGGGCTGCGCGAACTGCCCGAGGATCTGCGCACCGAATATCACGGCTTCGGCGACGCCGATGTCGATCGCAAGGTCTATCTGGGCGGCGCGCTGGGATTCGAATGGGCGACGATCCGCCAGCTCGTCGATACGTTGCGCGCGAATTACTGCGGCAACGTCGGCCTCGAATATATGCACATCGCCGATGTCGAGGAACGCCGGTTCCTCCAGGAGCGGATGGAGGGCCAGGACAAGGCGATCGAATTCACCGCGGTCGGCAAGAAGGCGATCCTGAACAAGGTGATCGAGGCCGAACAATGGGAAAAATTCCTCGGGCGTAAATATGTCGGCACGAAGCGGTTCGGGCTCGACGGCGGCGAATCGATGATCCCCGCGCTCGAAAGCGTCATCAAATATGGCGGCGCGATGGGCGTGCGCGAAATCGTGTTCGGGATGGCGCATCGCGGGCGGCTCAACGTGCTGGCCAACGTGATGGCCAAGCCGTTCCGCGTGATCTTCCACGAATTCGGCGGCGGATCGGACAATCCCGACGATGTCGCCGGGTCGGGCGACGTCAAATATCACCTCGGCACCTCGACCGATCGCCAGTTCGACGGGATCAAGGTCCATATGTCGCTGGTCGCCAACCCCTCGCATCTCGAGGCGGAGGACCCGGTCGTGCTCGGCAAGACCCGCGCGATCCAGACGATCGCGGGCGATCTCGACAAGCATGAAATGGCGCTGCCCGTGCTGATCCACGGCGATGCGGCATTCGCGGGACAGGGGATCGTGTGGGAATGCCTCGGCTTTTCAGGCATCCGCGGCTACAACACCGGCGGCTGCATCCACTTCGTCATCAACAACCAGATCGGCTTCACGACCAGCCCGCAATTCGCGCGCTCGTCGCCCTATCCGTCGGATGTCGCCAAGGGCGTCCAGGCGCCGATCTTCCACGTCAATGGCGACGATCCCGAAGCGGTCACCTTCGCGACGAAGATGGCGATGGAATATCGCCAGCGCTTCCACCGCGACGTCGTCATCGACATGTGGTGCTATCGCCGGTTCGGCCATAACGAGGGCGACGAGCCCTCCTTCACCCAGCCGCTGATGTACAAGGCGATCAAGGCGCACCCGCCCGTCAGCGACATCTACGGCAAGCGGTTGATCGGCGAAGGCGTCGTCGACCAGGCGTGGATCGACGACAATGCGCAGCAATATGTGACCCTGCTCGAAGGCGAATTCGACGCTGGCGCCAGCTACAAGCCCAATCGCGCGGATTGGTTCGCGGGCCGCTGGTCGGGGCTCCACGCGCCCGCCGATGGCGAATCGGCACGGCGCAACATCGAAACCGGGATCGACAAGAAATTGTTCGACGCGCTGGGGCGCACGCTGACCACGGTCCCCGACAGCATCCAGATCCACAAGACCCTGGCGCGCGTCGTCGATGCCAAGCGCGAGATGTTCGCCAGCGGCCGGAATTTCGACTGGGCGACGGGCGAGGCGCTCGCCTTCGGATCGCTGCTGTCGGAGGGCTATGGCGTCCGCCTGTCGGGACAGGATTCGGGGCGCGGCACGTTCAGCCAACGCCACGCGGTCTGGGTCGACCAGACCGACGAACATAAATTCGTGCCGCTCCAGACGATCGAGCACGGCAATTTCGAAGTGCTCGACAGCCCGCTCAGCGAATATGGCGTGCTCGGCTTCGAATATGGCTATGCGCTCGCCGACCCCAAGACGCTGGTCTTGTGGGAGGCGCAGTTCGGCGATTTCGTCAACGGCGCGCAGATCATGATCGATCAGTTCATCACCAGCGGCGAATCGAAATGGCTCCGCGCCAACGGGCTCGTGATGCTGTTGCCGCATGGTTATGAAGGGCAGGGGCCGGAACATAGCTCGGCGCGCCCCGAACGCTTCCTGCAATCCTGCGCGCAGGACAATATCCAGGTCGCGAACTGCACCTCGCCCGCCAATTTCTTCCACCTGCTGCGGCGGCAGATGCACCGTAATTTCCGCAAACCGCTGATCATCATGACGCCGAAGTCGCTCTTGCGGCACAAGCTGGCGGTCAGCACCGCCGCCGAATTCCAGGGGGACAGCCACTTCAAGCGGATCCTGTCGGACACCAACGGCGCGCCCGATGCGGAAACGACCCGGCTGGTCCTGTGTACGGGCAAGGTCGCCTATGACCTGATCGAGGCGCGCGATGCGGCGGGCGATACCACGACTCAGATCGTCCGGATCGAACAGCTCTATCCCTTCCCCGGCGATGCGCTCGCCGCGCGGGTCGCGAAGATGCCCGCGCTCGAAGAGGTCGTCTGGGCGCAGGAGGAACCGAAGAACAACGGTTACTGGTTCTTCGTCGAACCGCTGATCGAGGATGCGCTGGCGGCGGCGACCTGCCCGGTCAAGCGCGCACGCTATGCGGGTCGCGCCGCCGCGGCGAGCCCGGCGACGGGCCTGATGAAGCGCCACCAACTGGAACAGGCCGCGCTCGTCGCCGACGCGCTCGGCCACAACGTCCGCGAGGAATTCCGGCGGACGCAGACGAAGTGAGGCAACGCTTGCCGACAACCCCGGCGAAGGCCGGGGTCCAGTCGGGAAGGTAGATGTTATGACACGCAGCGTCGATTGATCGGCGTTGCGCTACTGGACCCCGGCCTTCGCCGGGGTGGAAGGAAGTGGGAATGGCAACCGAAATTCTCGTACCGACACTGGGCGAATCGATCACCGAAGCGACGCTGGGCGAATGGCTGAAGCAGCCGGGCGACGCGGTCGCGGTCGATGAACCGATCGCCAGCCTCGAAACCGACAAGGTATCGGTCGAGGTGCCCAGCCCCGTCGCGGGCACGATGGGCGAGCATGCGGTCAAGGTCGGCGATACCGTGCTGGTCGGCGCGATGCTCGCGACGGTCGACGCCGGCGACGGCGCCGCGAAACAGGCGTCCGCGCCCCAGCCTGCGGTGACGCAGGACGCTGGCAACAAGCCTGCGGTGACGCAGGACAGCGGCAAATCCGCGGACGGCGCCGGTTACGGCGACCAGCCCGGTGCCGCCGCCGCGGACAGCCCCGCCGCCGATGGCCCCGCCGCGCTGTCGCCGTCGGTGCGCCGCGCGGTGCTCGAACACGGTGTCGATCCGGCGACGGTCAAGGGGTCGGGCCGCGATGGCCGGATTACGAAGGAAGACGTCGTCGCCGCCGCGCAAAAGCCCGCGTCCGCCCCCGCCGCGGCCCCCGCTGCCGCGGCGCCGTCGGGGTCGGGCGATCGCAAGGAAGAGCGCGTCCGCATGACGCGGCTTCGCCAGACGATCGCCAAGCGGCTGAAGGAAGCGCAGAACACCGCCGCGATGCTGACGACGTTCAACGACGTCGACATGACCGCGGTGATCGAGGCGCGGACCAAATATAAGGACCTGTTCGAAAAGAAGCACGGCGTCCGCCTCGGCTTCATGGGCTTCTTCGTGAAGGCCGCGTGCATGGCGCTGAAGGATATCCCCAGCGTCAACGCCTCGATCGACGGCGACGACATCGTCTATCATGATTACGCCGATATCTCGGTCGCGGTCAGCTCGCCCGGCGGGCTGGTCGTGCCCGTCATCCGCGATGCCGACCAGCTGACCGTCGCGGGAATCGAAAAGACAATCGGCGATTTCGGTCGCCGCGCCAAGGACGGCGCGCTCAAGATGGACGAGATGAAGGGCGGCACCTTCACCATCTCGAACGGCGGCGTCTTCGGGTCGCTGATGTCGACCCCGATCATCAACCCGCCCCAGTCGGCGGTGCTCGGCCTCCACCGGATCGAGGATCGCGCGGTCGCCGTCGACGGTCAGGTCGTCGTGCGCCCGATGATGTATCTGGCGCTCAGCTACGACCATCGCCTGATCGACGGGCGCGAGGCGGTAACCTTCCTCGTCGCTCTGAAAAACGCGATCGAGGACCCGACGCGCATCCTGATCGACCTGTAATCGGCGACGGCAACCCTTATCTACCGTTCGTGCTGAGCCTGTCGAAGCACGTGCGACCCGCCCTTCGACATGCTCAGGGCGAACGGAGTGAAACATGGCTGACGAACGGCAATACGACTATGACGTCCTCGTGATCGGTGCGGGCCCCGGTGGCTATGTCGCCGCGATCCGCGCGGCGCAGCTGGGGCTCAAGACCGCCTGCGCCGAATCGCGCGACACGCTGGGCGGGACCTGTCTCAACGTCGGCTGTATTCCGTCGAAGGCGCTGCTCCACGCGTCCGAAATCTATGAGGAGGCCAAATCGGGTCACCTCACCAAATTCGGCGTCGATTTCACCGGGGTCACGCTCAACCTCGACCAGATGCACGCCGAAAAGGCGAAGGCGGTCAAGGAGCTGACCGGCGGCGTCGAATTCCTGTTCAAGAAGAACAAGGTCACCTGGCTCAAGGGGCTTGCCGCGTTCAAGGACGCGCATTCGGTCGAGGTCGCGGGCGACACCGTCACCGCGAAGAATATCGTCATCGCGACTGGCTCCAGCGTCACGCCACTGCCCGGCGTCACCGTCGACCAGCAGGTCGTCGTCGACAGCACCGGCGCGCTCGCGCTCCCCAAGGTGCCCGACCATATGGTCGTGATCGGCGGCGGCGTCATCGGGCTCGAACTCGGCAGCGTGTGGCGGCGGCTCGGGGCGAAGGTGACCGTGGTCGAATATATGGACCAGATCCTGCCCGGCTTCGACGAGGAGGTCCGCAAGGAGTCGGCCAAGCTGTTCAAGAAACAGGGCATGGAGCTGAAGCTCGGCGCCAAGGTCACCGGCGTGTCCGTCGATGGCGGCACCGCCACCGTGACGATCGAACCCGCCAAGGGTGGCGAGGCCGAAACGCTGACCGCGGACGCGGTGCTGGTCTCGATCGGCCGCCGCGCCAATGTCGACGGGCTCAATCTCGCCGCGATCGGGCTCGACCTGAACAAGCGTGGCCAGATCGATACCGACCACAGCTTCAGGACCGCGGTCGACGGCGTCTGGGCGATCGGTGACTGTATCCCGGGGCTGATGCTCGCGCACAAGGCGGAGGACGAAGGCGTCGCGGTCGCGGAAAACATCGCGGGCCACACCGGCATCGTCAACGAGGATGTGATCCCCAGCGTCGTCTACACGATGCCCGAGATCGCGGGCGTCGGCCTGACCGAAGAGGCCGCGCGCGAGAAGGCGACCGCGGCGGGCGGCGCGATCAAGGTCGGCAAATTCCCGATGATGGCGAACAGCCGCGCCAAGACCAATCGCGACACCGATGGCTTCGTCAAGGTCATCGCCGATGCCAAGTCCGATCGCGTGCTCGGCGTGTGGATCGTCGCATCGCTGGCGGGCACGATGATCGCCGAAGCCGCGCTCGCGATGGAATTCGGCGCGACCAGCGAAGACATCGCCTACACCTGCCACGCGCATCCGACGCATATGGAAGCGCTGAAGGAAGCCGCGATGGCCGTACAGGGCAAGCCGATCCACATGTAAACGGCGCCAACGGGGGGCGGGCGCCCGCGGCACCCGCGGGGTCCGCGCGTCGGCCCGTTGCGGCTCGATCGACCGTCATATCGGCGAAATCGGGTCGCGGCATCTTGCACCGGCGACCCCGATCCGCGACATCACGCGTCTGACTTGGGAGTGATGCATGCGCGGACAGATTTTGGGGGTCGATCCGGGGACGGGGGACGGGATCGTGTCCGGCGACGACGGTCAGCGTTATGCGTTCCGCCCCGGCGACTGGGCGGCGCGCGGGGAGCCCGCGGTCGGGCTCTACGTCGATTTCGATGCCGCCGACAATCGCGCGCTCAGCCTGTTTCCGGTGCCGGGTGCGAACGCCATCCAGCCTGCGCCGACGGGCCATGTCGCCGCGCCGGTGGCGAACGATCGCAATAAATATGTCGCCGCGCTGCTGGCCTTCGTCGTGGGCGTGCTCGGCATCCATCGTTTCTACACCGGGCGCACCGCGTCGGGGGTCGTGATGCTGATCCTGACGATTACGGTCGTCGGGATGGTCGTCTCGGCGCCCTGGGCGCTGATCGACATGGTCCGCTATCTGACGATGTCCGATCGCGAATTCGCCGCGCGCTATCCGCGGCTGACCTGACGCGTCCCGGCGCGCGCCGCCGATCAGCGATAGTTGAAGCTGATGCTGATCCGCTCGGCCTTGGCGGCGTTCGGCGTCACTTCGTGGCGCAGCCAGCTTTCCCACAGGAACACGCTGCCGACGTCGGGCTCGGCATAGACGAACGTCGTCAGATCGTCGGGCGCATCGGGCAGGCGAGAGGGCGCGGCCATCATCATCGGCAGCCGCGGGTCTTCGAGCTTCAGCGATCCCGATCCCGGCGGCACCGCGATATACAGCGTCCCCGACACGATGCTGTGCGGATGGATATGCCCCGAATGCGTGCCGCCGGGTTTCAGGACATTGACCCAGATACTGTCCAGCTTCAGCTTCCGCCCGCCCAGATCGAACGCGCACCCCTTGGCGAACGCGGCGACATGCTTGTTCAGCACCCGCACCAGATCCCCGAACCGCGGATCGCGCAGCGGCAGGTCGTTCAGCGACGCATAGGAGGTATAGCCGCGATAGCCATTGTCCTTCGACCACGCCCGCCCCGCCCGATCCTCCTGCGCCAGCTCCCGGCACGCGTCGTCGAGCTCCTCGATCAGCGTCGCATCGCCGAGCGGCGCGTCGTAGAAACGGGTGGCGAACAGCGAACGAATGGTCATCGCATCTCCGAAGCACGGCGGGCGGCGGACATCAACCATGGTGTGATCGTCGTAGGGCTGGGCACCCGAAGACGACGGCGCCACGCGTCCCCCCACCACCGGGCCACCCCTCGGCGGGGCAACTATTGCAATATATTGTACAATATGATGTAGAGATCGCTATCGGTTTGGAGATCGCCCTGATGCGCCGTCATGTCTCGTTATTCCCGCTCGTCTCCGTGCTGGCGCTGGCACTAGGCTGGGCGACCCCGACGATCGCGGCCGGGCCGGTGTTGTCGACCGATGACAAGACTGCGATCGTCACGGCGCTCAACCGCACGCTCGCCGCCAATTATGCGTTTCCGGACATCGCCCGCAAGATCGCGCCGATCCTCGAGGCGCATCTCAAAAACGGCGATTACGACGCGGCGACCACCGAGGACGCGCTGGCACGCCGCCTGACCGACGATCTGGTCACGATCAGCGGCGACCTGCATTTCTTCGTCGGGGTCGACCCGGCATTCGTCGCCGATGTCCGGGCGGAGGCCGATCCGGCGCGCAAGGCCGCGATCCGCCAGGCGGAATTGGCGAAACAGGAAGCATCCAATTTCGGGTTCGACGAGGTGCGGCGGCTGGCGGGGAATATCGGCTATGTCCGCTTCAGCTATTTCGCCGACCCCGAACTCGCCTATGATGCCGCCGCGGCCGCGATGCGGTTCATCGGCCATACCGATGCCGTCATCATCGATCTGCGCTACAATAACGGCGGCTATCTGGAGATGGCGCAATTTCTCGCCAGCTATTTCTTCTCGAGCGAGAAGGACCCGCTC
>Ga0206130_10001514_pt1 | contig 33802 bp, 31 predicted proteins | sample Helgoland_Spring_9_FD_148637 | JGI IMG/M metagenome (GOLD analysis project Ga0206130, IMG submission 148637) | Pelagic subsurface seawater microbial communities from Kabeltonne, Helgoland, North Sea - Helgoland_Spring_Bloom_20160512_1 | ecosystem: Environmental > Aquatic > Marine > Epipelagic ...
CAATGCATCATTAATTGCACCTTCCAGCCCAAGAAGCACTGAGACAGGCATTCCGGCCATCTCTTTCACCTTGTTAATCGTCTCGAGATCAAATGGATTACTCACGGCGACGATGATGCAATCACCGGCAAACCCGAGCGGCAGGACGCTATTTTCACGGCAAAAGTCCTGCTCTAACTTCGAAAACGTCGCCTCATTGACCAGACAATGCTTTACGTTAATCGGCGGCATATCGAATGCTTGCGCCTTTGCAAATAGGACCTGAAACGGGGAGATTTTATACTCTTCAAATAACAGCGATTCCAAAGCCAAACCTGAAAAACCCTCATCCGTATCGATGATCGTTTGGCATTGCGCATCCGACAGATGCCCCATCTTGAGCAAATTTTTGACGATCGAGGCTTGAATACGGGCAAGTGCCATAAGTGAACAGGGTTGGGTCAGTCAGTGAGAATTCAGTTTTTACAGAATCGACGTCTTAAAGATTCGATAGGTTCGGATTGAGTAAGGGCAGCCGTTTCAAATCGTCCTCAGTTTCTAGGTTTGAACCGAGCTCAAGTCGACGCACCAAAACCGCCACAGAATCCCCCGAAGCCAACAACTCATCTTTAAGTTGCCCAGTTTGAGCTTTTTTAACAAATTTAGCCAGACGGATTTCTGGAGCAGGCATCACGCCTTCGGTGAGTTCACCTTTCAAGGCTTCAAGACCGATGGGTGCGTCTTCACTCGCCTCGACCGCGGCCGAGATGACTTCCTGTATCTGTTGGTAATTCCTCGGCCATTCGTAAGCTAAGACAGCATATGCCGCCTCTTGAGTGAATTCTGCCGCTCGTGGCTTGGTGGTACGATCAGCTAGCAAACGAGCAAAACGATGCGCGTATTGAGCGATGTCGATCGGACGCTTACAAAGCGGCGGCAAAATGCAACCAAGCGAACCTGCCTGCTGTAAAAACTGCAACTCCGACACTGGGCCTTGCAGCACATAAACAACAAGGGCATTCTTGGCAAAATCGATAGACTGCAAGACTTTCGCCAAATGAGTTTGCGCTTTTGGCACTTGATCTAGCGACGTCAAGCGAATCGACAGGACCTGACTCTGCTCCTCATCCGCAAGCAGCTCTTTGAGCTTACTGGCATCTACAGCGGTGAACTCTTCAAAGCCTAGTTCCTGAATCGGCTTATCCTGGTTGCCACGCCACGATGAAATATCCTTTACCGCGAGGCTTGCATCGCCACCAACAGGCTCAAGAATAAATAGACTCGTGCCGTTCTGACTGATAGCCCACGCAGCTTGCATAAAGCGTGTTGATGTTGCACAGCCTGCACTAAAGAAACGTGGTTCTTCGGGGTACCCCTGACCCTTGTCAGCCGCTGGAGCGTCATCACTGGTAAGCTCACGATCAAATGCCTCTTTCTCCTCGCTCGTCATCTGCTCTGCAAACTTCGCCACGTGCGCTAAGAATGCGGTCGTATCCAAAGGCTTCTCCATCACCAAAGTGACACTCATATTAGCCACCTTGACCAACTCGGGCGTATTCATCAACCCAGAGACTAAAATAAAGGGCAAATTCGGGTACAGCCCACGAGCTTCCCTAAGAAACTCGGCACCATCCATGACCGGCATCTTATAATCTGAGATGACCAGATCATAAGGAATCTCCTCCAATTGATCAATTGCCCGTTGCGGGCGTGTTGCCATATCGACCCGGTAGTTATGTTGACGCAGAAGATCCTGAAGCATTTCAGCATAGTTCTCTTCGTCGTCTAAAACTAATATTCGTCCAGCCATAGTATCTACTCCGGTTAAGGTCTGTTGGTCGCCTAATTTACTTTAATGTTGCCTCGATCACTGTCGTATCTGTGCCAAAGAAAGCGGCGACTTTTGCTTTATCGCCCCCCAAAAGAATCGAAGTAGCTCGCACATAATCAACACGTGCACGTGATAGGCGCGCCTCAAAACGAGCCCGCGGTGAAGCTAGCGTAGTGGACTGCAGCGCAGCAGTGACTGCCGAGAGCATCAATACCTCCCCGGGATTGGACTCCATGACTTGCCGTACAGTCATGCGTAGTTGCTCGTAATTATTATCCCATGATTGTTTACTAAGAAAATCCCTAGCCGAGGCTTCAAATCGAGACACCGAGGCCAAGCCCTTCTCTCGAATAATATCGACGACCATCTGCTGCGCCAAGATCGCAATATCTAATACACAATCGCGCAAGGCGGGCACACAAACTTCTGCCGTGCCCATCAAGATATACAAATCCTCATCAATACGCCCTTCATCAAATAGCGCATCTAAATCGCCATTGGCACAAAATATCGTCCTCAACGGTATCTCGATCGACTCAAATACCCCCGCACATTTTGACAAAACAGTGGCGAGACGCTTTTGCGCATCGGCCATAGACTCAACATCCAACAGCACACAGGTCACTCGCTCTGCTCCGGACTGCTTAGCCTGCTCAAACATCGAAAGCACTTGCTCTGTATCGAACGATCCTGGGCTCAAATAAATAAAGTGCTCTTTGTTACTCTCGTAGAAGTTTCGGATGTCTTCACAGATCAGACGGAATTGCGTGCCGGGCTCACCAATCAAAGATAAAGTTGATTTAAAATTACGTAGGTGATAAAGACGTTCCGCCAAATCAATGGATGCCTGCGACTTGCACGGAAATGAGATAAAAGGAAAACCACGCGCCTCCCCCTCGACTTCTGCCGCAGTTGCTCCAGCCAAAGCAACGTCGTTCGACTGAGTGTTTTGCTTTAACCGTTTTGCCTCGTCAATGAGCTCAGCAGTCCGATCCAGCAGGGAAAAGATATTGAGTGGTTTCAGGAAAACTCCGCCCACGCCGCCACTGATCAGTGAACGAATCGTATCATTTTCCATAAAACCAGAAACCATGATCACAGGCACCTCCGGCTTCATTTGCTTAATCACTTTCATGAATTCAGCTCCACTCATTTCCGGCATTCGATGATCGGTCACCACCAGATCATAATCGGTATTTTTAAAAACTTCAATCGCTTCGATTGGATCTTTGAGCGACGTAACTATGTAGTCCGCCTGCTCAAAAATATCCGTCAATAAGCTATTGAAGTCTACATCGTCATCTAAAATTAAAACGCTAAAAGCCATATCTCTTATTTCTATCTAACACCTTACAACTCCTCTTCGGCTGCGGCTTTCTCAGCAGCTAATACATCCTCTAAACGCTCAAGCCCTCGACTCATCGAAGCCATTGAAGTGCCATACCAAACGACTTTACCATTCAAAAGCTCTTCCCAGTGCTTTACCACGGGCGCACTCAAATAGTAGCAAGTCGCAACCATGTAAGTCTCCTCGACCTTATCGAAAGGTATAGTCGAAGAGGCCCAACAGAGCGATAGATCTAGCTCGGTTGAAGGCAGCGAACCCAGCTGAACCTGATTTAAGTCAATGAGGCCGATGCCATGCTCCTCAACAATGTGATCGAGCAAGCGAGCTTCGTCTAACACTTTCAAATCGTATAGCAGGGTCGTTAATATCGAAGCATTCTTCAACAACTCAGGCGATCGAATTGCCTCCATAAACTTCTCATTTGCGGAATCCAAATCTGCACTGGACAGCAAGCCCTTATTCACCAAATACGATCCAAGGAAACGGTTACTGCGAAGAATAAGTGCTTTATGTTGCTGCATGAGTCGAATGATCAATCAGTATGCGACAGAATGTAGCAAGACGTCAAGAAGTGAGAGCGCTCAATCCAGTTAATCAGTGTGATTCCGTGCCGTGGAGTAAATCGATGCAGGCGCTTGAGATTCGCTGCAGTAAGTGATGCAGGTCAATTCCATCCAGAAGGTATGACAAGAACCGAGAGACAACGGTAAAACAAAAAAAGCCCGCGACAAATCGCGGGCTTCTTGCTCAATAATAGCGACGGTCGATACTAGACGAACTTCTTAAATAGAAGCGTCGCATTATGCCCGCCAAATCCAAGGTTATTACAAATCGCGACATTCACTTCTGCTTCACGCATCTCGTTTGGCACGCAATCGAGATCACAATCGGGATCAGGTTCTTCGTAATTGATCGTCGGTGGAATCTTACCATCACGAATCGCAAGGGCACAAACCGCAGACTCAATACCACCTGCAGCGCCGAGCAAGTGCCCCGTCATGCCTTTGGTGGAAGTAACAGGAATCTTGTATGCATGATCACCCAGCGCTTTCTTAATCGCGACAGTCTCGAACTTATCATTATATGGAGTCGAAGTGCCGTGCGCATTAATATAATCAACATCTTCCGACTGCAGGCCCGCTTGCTTGATCACTTTGGAGATAGCAAACGAAAGGGCCTTACCTTCTGGATCGGGAGATGTGATGTGATACGCATCACAAGTCGCACCATAACCAGCAATTTCACAGTAAATTGTCGCACCGCGCGCCTGCGCATGCTCCAAAGTCTCCATAATTAAGACTCCAGCGCCTTCCCCCATCACAAACCCATCGCGACCCTTATCAAAAGGACGGCTAGCACGTGTAGGCTCGTCGTTGAAGTTTGTACTCATCGCTTTCATCGAACAGAACCCAGCGTAACCAAGCTCCGTGACGGCAGCCTCGCTACCTCCAGCGATCATCACATCGACATCATTGTCGCGCAACATTCGGAAAGACTCGCCGATACTATGCGTGCCAGAAGCACAGGCACTGACGATGCCGTAATTGGGACCACGAGCACCCACCTCAATGGCAACCACACCGCTGGCGATGTTTGCGATTAAAGAAGGAATCATGAATGGAGACACCTTGCGCGGCCCCTTCTCAAAGAGACGGCGGCTTTGTATCTGAGTCGTTAACATCCCGCCAATACCAGAGCCAACGAGCACGCCAAAGCGGTCCGCATCCAGCTTTGTCGGATCGATGCCAGCATCAGCTAATGCAAGCTTAGACGAGGCGACTGCGAACTGAGTAAAGCGGTCATTTCGACGAGCCTCTTTCGGGTCCATAAAATCACCTGGCTTAAAGTCCAGAGCTTCCGCTCCAACCTTGCTTGCGTATTCAGTAGTATCGAATGACTGAACCCGATCGATACCACTTTTGCCAGCAAGGAGACTATCCCAGAAGGAATCAACTCCATTGCCGTAACTTGTGACAGTTCCGATACCGGTAATCACTACTCGCTGTCGTTTAAACGATTCGTCCATAGTCTGTGATAAAAAGTAAGCCGCGATTAAGCGGCTTAAGTTATGAAATGTAGAGAAAGGGCTTATCCAGCCTTTTCAGTGATGTATTTAACGACATCGCCAACAGTCTGTAGCTTTTCAGCATCAGCTTCTGGGATTTCACCGTCAATCTCGTCCTGAAACTCTTCTTCAAATGCCATGATCAGCTCGACTGTGTCGAGAGAATCAGCACCGAGATCGTCAAGGAAAGACGCTGCTGCCGTTACCTGCTCTTCATTTACGTTGAGCTGGTCTACGATGATTGTTGATACGCGTTGTTCGATTGTTTGTTCTGACATAATATATTAAATTTAGATTAAGATTAAGTTCTTTTCAGCATCACATGACCATACCACCGTCAACTGTAAAAATCTGACCAGTGATATAACCTGCTTCTTCTGAAGCGAGAAATGCTGTTGCATGTGCGATGTCTGCTGCGCTACCCATACGCTTCATGGGGATCGCTCCAACGATGGCTTTTTGCTGATCTTCATTGAGCTCTGCAGTCATATCAGTTGCAATGAACCCAGGAGCCACAGCGTTGACAGTGACGTTACGCGCCGCAAATTCTTTGGCGAGGCTCTTCGTGAGACCGAGCATACCAGCCTTGGCAGCTGCATAATTAGCCTGTCCTGCGTTTCCAGTCAAACCGACGACTGACGAAATATTAATAATACGCCCCCATCGTTTGCGGGTCATCGGACGCGCAAGGTGCTTAATCCAGCTAAAGCAGCTCGTGAGATTGGTATCAATCACATCACTCCAAGCATCATCACTCATGCGGAACAAGAGTCCGTCTTTGGTGATGCCAGCGTTATTTACCAGAATGTCGATATTGCCGTGCTCTTCCAAGAGTTGCTCTGAGGCAGCTAGAACAGCCGCATTGTCCGCGACATCGACTGCAAGCGATTGAGCAGAACCGCCAGCCGCATTAATGGCATCTGCAACAGCGCCACAAGATCCAGCAGAACGGCTCACGCAAATCACATGATGCCCTTTTGTTGCAAGTAGCTCAGCTATGCTTTTGCCAATTCCACGGCCCGCTCCAGTGACGAGGGCTATTTTCTTATCAATTGTTTCAGTCATTCAAAAAATTAAGTTCACTTTGTATAGTCGATAAAGTCTTCCCCATTATTTCGACTCGGGGCAAGCACGAATGTTACTTTTATCGAGCAATATTGACAGCAGCGTCGGAAGTAGGCTCAAGTGCATATATGTCAAAGCCCGAAGAACAACGCATCCAGAAAATTATAGCCAACGCAGGCATTTGCTCACGTCGTGAAGCAGAGCGCCACATCGAAGATGGTAATGTACGTGTAAACGGCAAAAGAGCCGAACTCGGCGACAAAGCACTCCCAGACGCATCGATCTTTGTAAACAACAAGCCGATCCTACACAAACAGGAGCGCTCTATCACTCTGGTAATGAATAAGCCAAAAGGCTACGTCTGCACCAACTCAGACCCTTTTGCTGAAAAAACAGTCTTTCAACTCCTTCAACCCGACCTTCAGCGTCTGCGCCTCTTCTGTGCCGGCAGACTCGATAAAGACAGCGAGGGCCTGCTCATTATTACCAACGACGGCGACCTAGCCAACAAGATCGCGCACCCGAGCACCGAAATCACCAAGCGCTACCGCGTAGTGCTCAACAAAGATTTCAAAAAAATAGATATCCCAAAGCTATTGGCTGGCGTTGAATTTGAAGGCGACTTTCTCAAAGCGGAGCGAGTCATCCCCGCCCCCGACCTAGGCGAAGGTTCTGCACGTCGCCTCGAAGTGCACCTGCATCATGGTAAAAAGCGCGAAATCCGCCGTTTATTCGAAGCCCACCGCTATTTCGTCAAAAAACTCGTTCGCGTGCAAATCGGCGGCATCATTCTAAGGAACATCCCTAAGGGTGGCATCAAAATACTCGGCAAAAAAGACATCGAGCGCCTCTTCACTAAATAAACCTCACCGAATTCCCTTTTTATTATTCCATGATGCAGATTTGGCGCATAGCTCCCTTCGCACTTACAGCACTGATCTGCGCAGCGCATCTACACGGAAACGACGTCATCCTCCGACTAGCGCCATCCGCGGAGGCCGCAATTATTGCCAAAATCGATGCCCACTCATCGCTGATGCAGGCAGCGCGCGCGGTGTTAGAAGTGGACAAAGCACAGCAGGGCTGGAAATGGCTCGAATACACCACCACACTCGACGGCTACATTCTTAGCCAGCGACTCTCCAAGAACTTCGAAGCCGCGCCTAATAGCCTAGTGCGCCTAGAACCCAATCAGCATTCTCAAGTGCTGACCACGATTCAACGGCACGATATATTCGAGATCATCGCCCGCAACGACACCTGGTCGACCATTCGTTTTCGCAAGGCCGTGCCCGTTTATTTCAACTCACTCGCCATCCCAAACTACACCGCCGATCAAGTGCCGGGGCACGCCCTCCCTCAGCGCCTCAAGATAGACCCGAACGCAAAGGTCGGCCAGCTTGCACCCAACGCACTTAGACCAGAAAATATCAAATGGCGCGCCGCCGCCCCCGGAACGCCGACCCCCGTGCGACCCAAGAGAGCACAGCCAACAGAACGAGCGCAGCCGAGCAGCATCATGACTGGCGTAGCCGATCAGCAAGAATCCGAACTCCCACAGCGCCCGGACTTCAACGCAGACTTACCACTACGAAATTTGGTCGGAACTCTGGTTCGCGAAATGAGTCACACCGGGCCACGCTTCCCAATTCGCCTCAAATCGCCGACTGGCCAACAAACTACCTACGTCGATATGACTCAACTATTTATCAACGATCTCCGCCCCCTACTAAATAAGAAAGTGCAAATCATCGGCGAAGTCAGGCCGGTCGTAGCGGGTAGCCAAGACCTAATAATTCAGGCTCGCACCATCCGCCTCGCGGAATAAATTTCACACACCTTTAAAGTTTAACAAAAAATCTGACTAACTAATTAATCATGCAACTCATCGACGGCAACGCAATCGCAGCATCCATTATTGAAGAACTCACCGTCGAAGTCGGCGCACTTTCAGGCAAAAAGCCAGTAGTCGCCTTCATTCGCGTCGGCGAAGACCCAGCCTCGGTCTCTTATGTACGTAAAAAGGAGAAAACTGCCGAAAAAATCGGCATCGAAAGCCGTCTAACACTGCTGCCTGAAAGCATTACATCAGAAGAGCTGTTCGCCCAGATTGACGCACTCAACGCTGATTCCGACGTCAATGGTATCCTCATTCAAGCGCCACTGCCAAAGCACATCAATGAAACCGCCACGTTTAACCGTGTCCTCCCAGGCAAAGACGTCGACGGCTTCAACACCGTTAACATCGGTAAACTCTGCCAAGAAGACAGCAGTGGCTTCGTCGCCTGCACACCGGCCGGCATCGTCCAACTGATTAAGCGCAGCGGCATCGAAACCGAAGGCAAGCACGTCGTCGTACTCGGCCGCAGTCAAATCGTCGGCAAACCAGCCGCATTACTTATGATGCAAAAAGCTTGCCCGGGCAATGCCACCGTCACCGTCTGCCACTCTCGCACTGCCGACCTACCAAGCATCACCCGTCAAGCCGATGTGCTGATCGCAGCGATTGGACGCGCCAATTTCGTAACTGCAGACATGGTCAAAGACGGCGTCAACATCATCGACGTCGGCATCAATCGGGTTGAAGACGCCAGTAAGAAGAGCGGCTATCGCCTCGTTGGCGATGTCGAGTTTGCCACCGTCTCCGCCAAAGCAGCACACATCACGCCCGTCCCTGGCGGCGTGGGACCGATGACAGTTGCCATGCTGATGCACAACACTCTGCGAGCCTTCAAAGCCAGCCAAGCCACTCAAGCATGAGCACACAGCACGCTCCTCCAGGGCCAGCATTGATCAAACCGGGCAACCCGCTCGACTCGGTGTTATGCGACAATGGGCCGATGCCGCCGGCGCGCTTTGTTATTCGTGCACTGGCATTCTGCTTAGATTTAGCGCTGATTGTTGGCGTCAGTGCGTTAATTTTAAAAGTGACGCTGTTCGAAAGCTTCCCCGAGGCGGCTTCAATTTGGGCAGATTACAACGTAGCCATGCAAAACCTCGATTATGCAAAACGCATGATCTTCGACATGAACGGCACCAACCCTGAACTGTTTGAAATCATTTCCTATGCCCTAGGCACGACGATCACGGCGGCCTGGTTCTACTTCTCCACTGGAGAAGCATTCTTCGGCGGTAGTTCACTCGGCAAACGCTGCTGTCGGCTGCGTAGCATCAGCACCATTACACTTGGAGATCCCACGATCTTTAGTGGCATCGTTCGTGGGGGTCTAAAAACAATCATGCTCTTTAGCTTTGGTATCATTGGCTGGGCAGCGATACTCATTCCACTGTTGTTCAACAAGCGGCGCCAAATGGGCCACGATCTACTGAGTCGAACGGCCGTTATTGACGAAACTCAACTCCAGAGGGCCGAGCCGCTTATTAGCTCATCTGAAAATCCTAATTAATTTTGCTGTTTTAACTTCCGAAAAATCAGGCTATACTTTATTTCATATTGTAGCATACAAGCCAACCGCCTTCATCTGCCCCCCCAAAAAAAGCATTCACTTGAGCACTAATCGTAAGCCCAAAATACTCGTTGTCGACGATCAACCGATCAACATCAAGCTGCTGCAACGCAAACTTGAACGACAAAACATGGAGATCCTCGTCGCTTACAATGGACGCGAATGCTTGAACATTGTTGAACAGGATCTCCCCGACTTAATTCTACTCGACATCATGATGCCCGAAATGGACGGCATCGAAACTTGCCAACATCTGAAGGAAAATCCGGCGACTGAGGCCATCCCCATTATCTTCATCACCGCGAAGGCCTCGAAAGAAGGGAAGCTCGAAGGTCTGAATGCTGGCGCAGTCGACTACATCACAAAGCCGATCGACCTCGATGAGACTCTAGCCCGCGTACGCACACAGCTTCGCCTGCAAGAGATTTTCCGTGAAAACCTAGAATTACAAACACGCCTCGGCGAGGTTCGAAAGTCAGCCGCAGTGGGAGCTATCACCCAAGGGATCGCGCATAACTTAAATAATCTACTCGGCGTCGTCGTCGGTTATCTCGACCTAATTAAAAACGGCTACGACAGCCCCGACATGGTCAAGCGTAGCGTCATGCTGATGGACAACGCGATCAACCGCATGGTCGGTATTATTCGCCAACTCGGAACCATCGCCAGCAACGAACGCATCGAACTGTCCACTCATTCGATCGACTTGCTGCTAAACAACAGTATTGACCGTCTGAAGAATGAGCACGAGATCCCCGCTCAAGTCTTGCTCGACTCGCAACTCGACGAAAGCGCCACCATTTCTGCGAATCCAGAAATATTCGAAATCATCCTCGTTAAGCTTCTCATCAACGCATGGGAAAGCTATGCGAAGGGCACCGCAGATGCTGACCGAACCATCCATCTCACCGCCCGTATCTCGCGCGATAATGGGCCTGCCATGCTAGAGATCAAAGTCATCGACCATGGCGCTGGTATTGATCCAGAAGTCACAGACACTCTATTTGAGCCCTTCATCACGACCAAGACCTCGGTCGGTCGCGGCATGGGGCTTACTATAGCACGTCACACTATTCGCAACCTTGAAGGAGAAATCACCCTCAAACCCAACGCAGACTGTGGCGTAACCGCCACAATGACCCATCCCTTGTAAATGAGTATTCGTATCGTATTTATCGGTGCCGGCCGCATGGCCGCCGCCATCGTCCGCGGCTTAATCGAAGAAGAGCACTACCTTCCTGAAGAAATTGCCTGCACTGGAGGCAACGGCACTAGCGGCCCGGAACTGGCCGAGCAAACCGGCATCCAATACGCAAAGGACATCTTTAAGGTGGTTCGCAAAACGGAGACTATCGTGCTTGCCTGCAAGCCTTACCAACTGGACGTCATTGACGATGCACTGGCCGAAGCCGCGCACGGCAAACTCGTCCTCTCCGTACTGGCAGGCACAACACTCTCACGACTCAGTGCAAAATTCAGCAATGCGCGCAACGTCGTGCGCACCATGCCGAATACTCCAGGACAAATCGGTGCCGGCGTGACTGCCTTTACACCTCAGAACCCGCTCAGCCCGAAGGATCAAGAGATCATCGAAGCGATCCTCGGCTCTCTGGGCAACTTCCACGAAGTCGAAGAAACCGACCTCGACGCCGTCACAGCCCTCAGCGGTAGTGGCCCCGCCTATGTATTTGAGTTTGCCGCAGCCCTGCGCGAAGCAGGCATCAATTGCGGACTCGACGAGTCCCTCGCCCATTCCCTCGCCATCGACACCCTCCTAGGCGCAGCCATGCTAATGGCTGAAAGTGAAGGTAGCCCCGAAGCACTGCGCGACGCGGTCACGTCCCCCGGCGGCACTACCGCTGCCGCACTCAAGGTATTTAGCGACAATAACTTTCGCGGACTCGTGGACAAAGCACTCGCCGCTGCTAAGGCACGCTCGCTAGAACTCGCGAAGGAATAACGCCACTCACGCCACTCACGCCCAGCAGTCCAACAACGCACAAAAGCGGCAAGCGGGTCCCCGAAGCCCCGCAGAGACCTAATAATGCGGCGGTTTTTCATTAGCAGGCATATCACCCGCACCAGCCACGCCTCCCGACGACAACGCAGCTAACTGTGCCTTCTGCGCCTGCACTAATTGGCTCAATACATCCAGGCGCTTTGCCAATTGATAAAATTCCGCATCTTGCTCGGCGATATGATGTTCCAAATGAGTAAGTTTCGTTTGAAGTTCGGTAATGGAGTCTGCGTCTGACATAATGCAATTAAAGGAACAGAGCTTTTCTTAAAGACGCAACAAGCGAAACACGGGCAAACTCGAGTCGAAACTTCCGTTCTGCAGTCATTCATAACAGCTGTAGCGGCAGTAAACATACGCGTGTCCACAGGAAGGTCTCCTATCGTGCTATTTACTTGGCTCTGGGCGTGTGAACATACAGGGGGGGAAATAGTCCTAGGCATATGGTCTTCGTGCGAAGTTCTGGCTGAACGTGCTCACTGAGCTCCAGAATCGAGGGCTACGTGACCTCTTATTTTCCGGTGTCGATGGGCTAAGTGTTTTTCGAGAACCTCTACCCTCAGACTACCGTGCTGCGATGCATCGTTCACAGGCTACGCAACAGCTTCCATTTATTCGTTTGGAAAGTGCGCAAAGAAGTCGCTGCCGAGCTCAAATAAATCGACTCCGCACCCAACGCCAAGGCCGCCAAATCTGCACTGGTTCGAATCCGTGAAATCTATGACGAACGCTTTTCAACCATAGGGAAAAGCTGGGAAGCTCATTGGCAGAACCTGATCCCATTCTTTGATTATCCAAAGGATATCCGCAAAGCCATATCTATTCCACCAATGCCAGCGAATCGCTCAACAGCTCATTTAGAAAGATCAGCTGTAATCGAAACCAGTTACCTTCCAGCGAAGCAGTCTATAAACTCTCCTACCTAGCGATCATAAATATCTCCAATAAATGGACCATGCCGATCCGAAACTGGCCGGCTGCTCTGAATCGACCCTCAATTGAGTTCGAGGGCATAATGCCTAATTACAATCAATCTAACAACATCAGTTAAAGTTCAGTTACACAAAAAAAGGCACATTCGAAATAAAATAACAAACGTATTAATAATTTGACATAAAAAATATTCTAAATCTCCATATTCTTCTATTATCGCCCCCGTACTTTTAAGGACCATATGAGTAAACAGAATAATAACGTGTCTTTAGATATATATAAAAAAAAACCACAACGTGGATTCACTTTAGTGGAAGCGATGATTTCTCTCACGCTGTTTCTACTGATGAGCATCGGTGTTTTCGCATCCATCACTACGCTACATCATATTTCGCGCCGCCAAGCAACTTACAGCTCCGTGTTAGCCTTGGTCATACAGGAACAAGAAGCGATACGAGCCGACGGTTACACGCCCCCAGATGACCGCTACACTTCGAATTCGGCAGGCACCAGCGAAGAAAAAGAATTATTCGTTTCATACAACTCATCGGGCACCAATGCCATCGTCGATGTCACTCTAGTCAGCACCTTTAAAGTCGCATCCGGAGGACACCTCGTAACCGTCTCAGCGACCTACATATACAACGGCAAGTCTACCACCATTGAGACTACGACACTCATTAACAAGTACTCCAGCACCTAGCCGTGAAAATGTATAATCGACTACCTGTGAAGCGTCGCGGAGCGGGCTTTACGATGCTGGAAATCATTTTTGCATCGACGATCATGGCAATGGCAGGCGTGGCATTCGTAAGCCTGATGAATTTCAGCGGCTACGCGATGTTCGATATTACCCAGCAGACCGCGTTCAACAACTCCGCAAGCAACACTACCTTGCAAATCATTCAACGCACTCGCTATAGCCATACTGTTGAGGTCTCTAATAGCGGTAACACCCTGACCTTGAGCTTTGATGATAATTACAAAAAGGATGAAGATGGAGATGGTAACTTCTATAATGACACCGATCATCAAGAGACCTTTGAATACGCGACAACTGCTGCCGATGGCAGCGGTACGATCTCACACCAAAGCAGCGCAGATGCAGACCCGCACACTCTACTCACCGACGCCTTACCAATCGGCAGTTCAGCAATTTTCGAGGTGAATGGGGACAACCCACGACAGATCGACATCAAGTTCAGGCTCCTCAATCAAATAGCCAACAACGGGCGCACGCAGAAAATCGACATCTCCAGTTCTGCCTATCGCTTGAATGGCCAAGATGGCACATAACCCGATCTCGACCCCAAGCATCATGAAATCACAGACTCATTTCCCCGAGAAATCCCAACAGGGTTCAATTATTGTTTATGTGCTAGTCGCGATCGTTCTACTCGGCATGATTGGCAGCGTCGGCGCGCTCGTCACCCAACAGACAAGAGTCACATTACGTCAAACTCAGCTCGCAAAAGCGTATCAGTTTGCAGACGGCGGCGCTTCCATCGCCACATACGATTTGAACCGCGCATTCACTTCAAACGCTAATGACATAGCCACTGGACTCACCGAAGACGAAGAATTCCCTTATGCATTGAGTAGTTCATTAAGCACGGTGGCTGAGTTTTGCTACATGCGCACGATCGGGGCTCCGTTTACTAACCAGCTAGTAAGCGCGCAAATTTGGCTCAAAAAAGACCCTAGCGAAGGCACCGCACGCGTCGTCGCAGTGGCGACCTCTGGCGAGGTCACTCAAACAGTCACAGTCCACGTCATGGCTAGCTACGCCTTCGGCGCAGCGCTTATTAGTACTGCCCAAGGAGATGGCAGTACCAAAGTCAAAAAATCGTCCGCTCAAAATGGTGGGAACTTGGTAATCGAAGGTAAAGACATAACCATCGAAGGTGGCACACTCTCTAACGGTCCAACGCTTTTTGACTACTACGAGCCGGAGAATGGACAGATTAAAGCGGATTTATACGGCACCGACGATGAGATCCCGAACTACACCGACCCAAGCTCCACCAACCAGTTATTTGACTTTGAACGCTTCAAAGCAGTTGCCAAGAAAATGAAGGATGCTTCCGGTGACGAGCAGGTTTACGATGTAAAGGGTTTTAAAGAAGCGATGCTAGAGGCACAAAAAAAAGGCGGCAAAGGTTACCTGGAAGGCATCATTGTCGTCGAAATCGACAAAAACGCCAAATTAAACTGACAGAAGCAGCCCAAGCGACCACGAAACCAGCCCTTAGCTAGGCAATTACTATGCAAAAGACACTCCTTAATCGACTCAAATCAAAGACCGCTCTGAGTATTATTTATGCCCTAGCCGCGTGCTTGCTAGTGATCACGAACATTACGATCTTGCTAGCGATACAAGCAGGAAACTCACAGGCGAATACCGCAGGCTTTAGCAGCAACCAATTCGCAGCCAAGCAATTTGATTTCCAATACGGCCGGGAAGGTAAAAAAGACAAGAAGGACAAGGAGGACAAGGAGGACAAAGGCAAGGGCAAGGGCAAGGGCAAGGACGACGCTGACGAAAAAGCTGCTAAAGAAAAAGCCGAAAAAGAAGCCGCCGAAAAAGCTGCTGAAAAAGCTGCTGAAAAAGCTGCTGAAAAAGCTGCTAAAGAAAAGGCCGAAAAAGAAGCCGCCGAAAAAGCCGTCGAAAAAGCCGAAAAAGAAGCCGCCGAAAAAGCTAAAGGAAAAGGCACTAAAAAAATTAACCTTAACTTTAACGACGGCCAGTTCCCCGACGGTATCGATATACGCGGGACACTGGTTTTACTCTTCAAGCCAGACGTCGACCCTGACAGCAAAATAAAATTTGATGCGCCTCTAAGAATCAATCCCATCACTCCAGAACAGTGGGACGATCTGGACCCGGGCGACCCCGACACCTTCGTCAGCGGTTACTCAGGGATGCGCCCAGATGTCTTCGATGCATCACAAACTGCCAAAGATTCTGACGGTAATGCAATTACACCGTTTACAATGCAGGACGACCTTCCGGCACTCATGTATAATGGCGGAATTGCTGATCTACATAAACAGGTCAATATCTCTGGCGTCATATATTCGCCCGTATTTGCAGAAATTGAGAACAAAGGCAACACGACTCAGTATATCAATGGGGCTGTGATTGGCGGTGGCGGCATTTTAGTCCAGAATAAAGGAAATGGCAAAACCATCATCAAATACAATCCAAACACGCTAGATCGCCTAGCGACAGATGGGTCCAATGGGAAAACCTTCAGAGTTGTGCATCGAGAATGATCATCACCAGTAAACACTTCATCATTGGAGCAATCATACTGATTCTCGCTCTCAAAGTAATCTTTAACAACGACGCAGAAGAAGACACGGCAAAAACTGCTGCCCCACCTGCTGTGGAAGTGGTCGATTGGTCTCTACAAAAAGAGCGGGAATTAACTGCGACGCAAAGACGTATCTCAGGTTTAGAACAGCTCGAAGAACGCCAAAAGGAACGTGCCGTCGCTGCTAAGGACCTCTCCTTCTACCGGCAGCGTATATTAAACTCTCGACATGCCGAATGGACTGTCATTCTAGAAAAATACTGGGCTGAATACCAACAGTTGCTTGGTATTGCGAAACAGAGCCATGCAGGAGTCACCGACTGCACTATTTGCGGTGGTGACACCTACTTGAATTTTTGTATTTTCTGCGCGGAATCATCCAATGGAATATGCGCAACCTGTCTCGGTGATGGCTTACGATTCGGGCATGAACTCTGCCCAAGCTGTCGAGGTAATGGAAAGTGCTTCATGGGCACCAGCGGCGAACTACATAGGATGATTTGCCCCTTCTGTGATGATGGCTCGATCAACGTCGATCAGCCAGCGCCATCACCAGTCCCGATCATGCGCTAAAAAGTATGCCACGTCTGAAGGTTTTACTCAGACCTTAAGATCATGTCGACTAAATCAAACTCCAGCGCTTCCTCGGCTGTGATGTAGTTCGCCTCGTCAGTTACTTTTGTAAACCAGGTCTTCGGGAGTTGCTTAAATGCGGCCCAAAAAGTGTGCATGCGTTGATTCTCTTTCGTATCATTGCTGTAGCGACTACCGTCCTCACTCAAATTATCGTGTACCATCAGCAGCGCATTGGCGTAAACAGCTCGTGTGCCCGTGCCACTCGCGACAATAATAGCTCCCGCAGAGTAGCAACCACCAATAGCGTAGGTATTCACTGGTGCATCAATTGTCCGCATCACATCAATGATCGCAAATGCATCATCATAATAGCCGCCATTGGTGCGCACATATAATTCGATCGGTGTATGTGCATCTTGCTCATTCAGCAGGATAAAACTCCCCACCACCTGCTTCGTACTATTCGCATTAATATCAGAGGTCAGTAAAATCGTACGCGATTTCAATAAAGTCTCATCCAATCCACCATGTGGATTCAAATTCCCAGAATCCGCTAACAGACCCATCACAAAGCTCGGATCAAAACCATTTGCCGATTCGGCATCTTCAACTGACGCGGTGAGGTCAGTTACCTCATAAAAAAAATCCGTTGCCTCAAATGCTCTCAGCAACAACAGCACAAAAATCCCCAGCAAAACTACGATCTTTAAAGAGTTTAATAATTTATTATCAGACATGATCGCGAAGCTTGCCGGACGCAGGATCGGAGGGCGAGAATTTATAATCCCTAACCTCGACTTGCATGGGAATAAGACTTGGTCTTTCGACCAAAATCCGTATCCAGCATTAACACTCCCATGCTACGATAGATCCTTACCATTTCCTTAAGTGCATTCGTACTTTTTTAGGTCCAGCCCATCCTCGCGAGTTACAGACTCCCCTGGTATGGCGGCACTCCAGCAGTCAGGACGACTTACATGCTTTTCTCAAATCCGCCTACTCGTAAGTTACTCCTACGTTCACGGGTTGCTAGCCGGCTTTCGGAATCATCCTCGTAGACAAGCGGGGATTCATTTCTGCCCAATCCTAGTATCGATAGCATTCCTGCCGATTACACCGAAGGATGCAATGCAGCGTAAAATAGCGGCTGATTCTACTCGGGGAACCGTTTTGCTACTCCTAAAAACAGTCGACCTGCCTTTCATCGTGATTTCCTCATCCGAACCTCTTATCCAGCATTGGTTATTCTCGGCTTCCAAAGGCGCATCGCCCTATCGGCTCTACGCCGCATCCAATTTCGGTTCACTTCTAGGGCTATTAAGCTACCCCTTCCTGTTTGAGCCACCCTACGAGCTCCGCCAACAAACCCAACGTGGTCTGGCACATATCTCGTCTATGGTATTTGCGCGACATTGTGCGCCTGAGGCTTCATCCAGAATAAGCCGTCAGCAGAAACACCTACTGAGGGTACGAGCTCCTCTCCTTCGCCAACCTTGCAGAACCGTATTTGATGGGGAGTCTTTGCCACACTCGGTTCAATCGTGCGACTAGCGACAACGAACCAAATGTGCCATTCTTTTGGGTGCGACCACTATGCCTCTCCCTGAAAACGGAAGACAGTCATCGACACTGGAGGCAATTCCAGCTTAATCGAATACGGACGTCCATCCCACTCGACCTCATCGGCAACGACGCCACCGCCATTACCAAATCCAAGACCGCCATATCCCTTGGCATCGGTATTCAAAATCTCCTGCCAGAATCCAGGATACGGCACACCTACTCGGAAACCTTCTCGCTGCACGGGTGTATAATTACCGACGACTGCCAATGTATCGGTCTTCTCGGTGCCATTACGCAGGAAGGTTAAAACACTGTTATCTGCGTCCGAATTATTAATCCACTCGAATCCTTGCGGATGATTATCGCCCGCGGCAAAACCAGGAATCTGTTGGTAAATACGATTGAGATCACGCACTACCATCTGCACACCTTGATGGTCCAAGTAATCCAACAGGTGCCAATCTAAACTACCATCGTGCGCCCACTCTGCGGATTGACCAAAGTCACAGCCCATAAAGAGCGTCTTCTTGCCTGGCCACATCCACATAAACGCATACAGCAAGCGGAGCTGACGTGCCTTATTCGACATCGGCTCTCCGGGCATTTTCAGCATCATCGAGCTCTTACCATGCACGATCTCATCATGTGAAAAAACCTGCGTGAAATTTTCGGAATACTGATAGAGCATCGCAAACGAAAGCTGGTGATGCTCAAATTTTCGATAAATCGGATCTTTCTGGAAGTACTCCAAAGTATCGTGCATCCAACCCATATTCCACTTCATGTCGAAGCCGAGACCACCTTCGGATGTCGGCTTAGTCACTCCTGGGAATGCGGTCGATTCCTCAGCAATCATTAGCGTACCGGGATAATATTGATGCACCAGATCATTGGTGCGGCGCAGAAAATCGATTGCTTCGAGATTTTCGCGACCGCCATACTGATTCGGGATCCACTGCCCTTCTTCTCGAGAGTAATCAAGATACAGCATCGACGCCACGGCATCGACGCGTAAGCCATCGATGTGATAACGCTCACACCAAGCCAATGCGCTGGCGATCAGGAAAGTGCAGACTTCGTTGCGACCGAAGTTAAAAATATAAGTACCCCAGTCCTGATGGAAGCCTTGCCGCGGATCGGCATGCTCATACAGAGCTGTGCCATCGAATTGACCGAGCGCGAAACTATCCGTCGGGAAGTGGGCTGGCACCCAATCCATAATCACACCCAATCCATTCTGGTGCAGTATATCGACCAAGTACATAAAGTCTTCTGGCGTGCCGAATCGATACGTCGGCGCAAAGAACCCAGTCACTTGGTAGCCCCAAGAGCCATCAAAGGGGTGCTCCGATAGCGGCATGAATTCGACATGCGTGTAGTGCATGTCCTTCAAATAGTCGACTAGTTCACTCGCTAATTCACGATAAGACAACGGGCGGTTGGCATCTTCGACGACCCGCTTCCATGATCCCAGATGCATCTCATAGATTGAGACCGGCGCATTCGCCCAATCCGTCGATTCGCGCTGCTTGATCCAGTCGGCATCATGCCATTCATAACCATCCACTTTACAAACGATCGATGCATTGCCTGGAGGCGACTCAAACCGAGCGCCATACGGATCGGTCTTTAACAATGGAAAATCTTCCTGCTGCGTGCCGATCTCGAACTTATACTTGGCTCCAGCTTCTAGCCCAGGCACGAATAACTCCCAGATACCTGATACACCGAGACTGCGCATCGGATGGTAGCGACCGTCCCAATGATTAAAGTCACCGACCAGCGAAACACGCGTTGCGCTCGGCGCCCACACGGCGAACGACACACCTGCCACTCCATTTAACTCACGCAACTGAGCGCCCATCTTATTGTGGGCCTGGTGTTCATTGCCCTCGTTAAAGAGGTAGACATCATTATCCGACAAGCTAGGCAGAAAACTATATGGGTCATAGAACTGACGGATTTCGCCATTATAGCGCTCGATCCTTAAGCGGTAGGCAAATACATCCTGCCGCTTAGGAATCACCCCTTCAAAGAACCCGTCGTCCGTCAAACGCTTCAATGAGTAGCGCGGGCCCTCGGGCTCGGACACGTCCACAACCTCGCAAGTCAACGCATCATCTAAAAAAGCGCGCACCACGATGCTAGACTTTGATCCAGCAGTATGCGGATGCATTCCCAATATTGAGTGCGGCTGGCTCGATGTCACCTGAGTAACCGAGTCGAGGAGGTTTTTAGAAACAATCACAGATGCAAGAAAAGATCACTTCCGTTACTATTTGCAAGAACCTAAGCCGTAACAGACGATTCAAACAGAAAAAACCCACTTGATTCACACTCATGCGATAAAAGACTTGTCGCCCTAAAATACCCCGCCCATAGTCCCCACCCGTGCTTAGAATCGCCCGGTTATACTCCCTCCTGTTACTCATCTCGAAGTTTTCGCTGACGCTTTTTGCGGCTCTGCCTGAACTGAGCTCGATTGAGCCCTTAGAGTTCGACGAGGCTGCTCAGCGCTTAGTCGCCCGCGGCGATGCCCGACTCGACTTCCAAGGCACGCGTCTCAACGCGGATCGTATTACCTACTATCAGGAATACTCTCTAGCAGATGCCCTCGGTAACGTCGCGATCTCAAGAGATGGCTATCGCCTCATCGCCGACCAATTGAGCTATGATACTCAAGAAAGTGTATTCGCAGTCGATATCTTGCGAACTGGGCAATGGCCAATCTACATTGCTGGCGTCAGCGCAGGTGGCACCACAGAAAACACCACCGTTCAGGGAGCGACGATCTATTATGGTAATCCAGGGCGCTTCACGCCCAATGTCTCTTCTGACCAGATTGATTTCACCAGCGAACAAGGCGGCAAATTAACGATGGGCGCCACGACCTTCAGAATCGGCAACCTGCCAGTCGCCAAACTCCCAAGCTACACCCACTACATCGATCAAACCCCCTTGCTCCTCGAGGTTGATGCGGGCTCGGATAGCGAACTCGGCACTTACCTGCAAACAACGACTCTGTTCCCGGTCAATTCATGGCTACGTGCCGGAGCCAATCTCGACCTCTACAGCAAACGCGGTGTGCTGGTTGGCCCGACAGCTCAATATTCCTACAACTCCGAAAGCCAGACGATCACTGGCGCACTGAGTACTGGATATCTCAACGATCAAGGCGATCCCGAGCCTGGCCTTTACGATCAACCGATCGATTCAGAGCGTGGCTTTGTAGAATGGCGTCACCAACACCACATCGGCGAGCGCATTAATATAACTGCTTCGGCTAGTTATTGGTCTGATTCTGAGGTGACACGCGATTTCCGCGACGACTACTTCAGCGACAACCAACAACCAGACTCTTTTGTCGAAGCCGTTTACGCTGGCGACAACTACTTTCTGTCCGCCTTCGGACGCGTCCGCCCGAATGATTTCCAACTGGTGCAAGAGCGTTTACCTGAAGTGCGTTTCGATCTGCTCCCTGTGCCTGTTTTTAAGACTGGAGCCTACCAACGTTTCTCTGCCAGTTATGCGCATTTAGAAGAAGATTTCGGCCAAGTCATACCGGGGATCGACCAAGACAGTCAATCAGATCGCTTTGACTTCACCTACCGCATCGAGCGCCCCATCCTACTCACTGACTGGCTCACCTTGACCCCTCTCGCCGGCGCCCGCGTCACGCATTACGAGAATCAAGAGATGGATCCGCTCGCCCTCGGCAGATACAATAATCCCTACGGCAACCCGACGCCCAGCGAACTCGAAGACGATCAATTCACTCGAGAGATCTACGAACTTGGTTTCGACCTCGAAGCGCGCGCCTACGCCACCTACGCCACTCAAAACAAAATGTGGAAAATCAACGGTCTGCGTCACTTAGTGCGCCCCGTATTACGCTACCGCTACTACTCGGATCCAGATGCTAAAGACGAGATCGCCGCCATCGATCGCACCGCTTTCGATCTAAACCGTCCGATGCTTGACCTGAGTGACTTACGCAACGTCGACTCCATCAGTGAAACACACCTCACACGTCTCGGCGTAGAAAACCTGTTCCAAACCCGCGCGGAGGGCTATGGCTCGCGCACACTCGCCGCATTGAATTTCTACCAAGACATTCTGTTTGAGAAGAACACACGTTACGATGGCGACAAACAAGACAGCTTCAACGCCACATGGATCGAGCTCGTATTAAGTCCCGCTCCTTGGCTCAAGTTCGACCTGGCCAGCCGCTTTCAAACCCAGAGCATGTCACTCGAAGAGCTTCGCACACGCACCTCTATACGAAGTGGCGAAATCTGGGAAATCGGGCTCTCAACTGTTTTCCTAGATGATCGGATCGATCAATACCGCATCGACTTCATCTATCGCATCAACGAGCGCTATTCGCTTCTAGCAGACACCCGCTACGACGCCGAAACTGGCGAATTCACCAGCACCGAGATCGGTATCAACACGCGGCTCAACAACGCATGGGAAATCATCTACGGGCTCACCTTCCGCCAGGATTCTAGCCGCGAAAGCGATTTAGAATTTACCGTGCGCCTACGACTCGCAAATCAGTAACCACCGATCAGCATGCAAGAAGCACTCGTCCCCTCAAATGACTTCGCCATACGACTGCCGGCATTCGAGGGACCACTGGACTTATTGCTCTACCTAATTCGACGCAACGAGGTCGATATCTACGATATACCGATCGAGCACGTTACCTCGCAATACATCGAAATCCTCGACTCAATAGAGAATCTCGAGCTCGAAGTCGCAGGTGAATTCTTCGTCATGGCCGCGACGCTCATGTACATTAAAAGTCGCATGCTCCTGCCGCAACAGGACCAAGGCACCAATCAGGATGTCGAAGACGACGACATCGACCCACGCTGGGAACTGGTGCAACAGCTGCTTGAATACAAAAAGTTCAAGGAAGCATCCTCCGAGATTGAGGAGCTCATTCTTAACAGTAACGATCTGATCGCTCGAATCGGCCCTAAAGAGGCGCTGCAGGCGGTCGAACGTCCGCTCAAGCCCGTCGAACGCGTCGACCTGTGGAATACCTTCAACCAAGTGCTTCGGCGGCTCGCAGAGCGCATCACTACAGGCGAAATCAATGCCGAGCAAGTCACCGTCGCCGACCGCATGGAGTTCATCCTGCTGCGCTTCAAGCAGAAGCCCAACTTTCTATTTTCAGAGCTTTTCGAAGCGACCACAACGATCACCACCATCGTCGCTACCTTTCTCGCCGTGCTTGAGCTCACACGGCTTGGAGAAATACTGATTAAACAAGATCGTGCCTTTTCTGACATTCGCTGTGAACGCGGTACCAATACTGGTTTTACCTTTAACAGCAGCTTCACTTAAGATGCCGCGCAAAATGAAACAGTCCGCCCACCTGCTCGGAGTCGGTTTAGACAACACGGACGGACACAAACGGATCACCCAAGCCGATCGCTTTGCAATCGTAGGTGGCTCCAGTGAGACCCACGAGCGCATGACCGAAACCGTCATCAAAACCTTCGAAACCCTAGATCGACGCGACAAGACGCTCGATCAAATCGAGCAACAAGAACTCGCCGAAATCATCCACAAAAACACCCCAAGTAAATGAGCCGCTTGACAGCTTGCCCCGAACACACCTAATTTCGACCACTACTTTATGAGCGAACAACCCAAAAAACCTTTTCAGAACGGCAGCGACGAAGTCCCATCTGCCGAAGTCCCATCCGCCGAGGCCGCTGCCGCAAGAGAATTAGCCGCGCAAGCAGAGGCCACACGCGCCAATACCGATTCGATCACAGCGTCACCTCGAACCCCAGCGCAACCAGCACTTAAGCTCGCAACACCGCGCGCCGCGCCTCCCGCTGCACCCGCTGCACCACGTCCTGCTGCGGCTCCGACTCCTACACCAACTGCGGCAACACCACGACCAGCAGCGGCGGCAGCACCCGCTGCAGCTCGCCCGGTCGCGATCACCCCTGCAGCTCGCACAGAAGAAGCATCCATCAACGTGCCGATGCTGATCATCGATGCCATCGCAGCCGCAGTTGCTATCGCATTTACCGTGTTGCTCCTGCAAGACCTCTCTCCTTTCTTAAACTAAATTAAAAATTAAAATCTTATGTCTGAAAACATCACCGAACTCAATAGCAGCAACTTTGAAGCTGCAATAAGTGCATCCGTCCCAGTCGTCGTCGACTTCTGGGCTCCATGGTGCGGCCCTTGTAAAGCGATTGCACCAATCCTCGAAGAACTCGCAGCCGAGCTCGGCGATGCAGTCAAAATCTGCAAGGTCAACGTCGACGACAACAGCGAGATTTCCGCTAAATTCGAAATCCGCGCGATCCCAACCATCCTAGTTTTTAAGGACGGCGTAGTCTCCGACACCATCGTCGGGCTCACTTCCAAGGACGACCTGAAGGCGAAGATCTCTTAGACGTTCGAAGGCTACTTTTTACTAGAATGCATCCGACCAACAGGTCGGGTGCATTTTTTTTGATTAAACCGACCGCTCACTCTGACTACTTAGCGCCAAGTAACTCCGCGGTTCGCTGCGGCACACCGTCGAACGCCCCATTGGTGAAAAATACAAACACCCAGCCCTCAGCGGCCGTGCTGTCTGCCCGAATTTGCTCAAACAGCGCATCATTGTCGGTAAAAGCCATCGCCACCGAGCTATCCTTAGATAGCTCCGCCACCATGCGCTCGGTATCCAAACGCTCATGCGCCGCGATCGAATCGGCGCGATGGACTGCGCCGAGATAGACGCGATCCGCCCCCGAAAGCGCCTGAGTAAACGCCTGCTGAAAGAGTGAGGTACGCGCAGTATTACTGCGCGGCTCAAAACTCACACACAGCTTGCGATCTGGATACGCCGGCCGCAGGCCCTCCAACGCCCCTGTAATCGCAGTGGGATGATGGGCAAAGTCCTCGAGCACCGTCCACTTCGCACACTGGTGCAACACATCTTGCCGCCGTTTCACTCCGCGGAAGCGTGCCAGCGCCCCTAGATCAAACTCCACAGGCGAGGCATGCCCGCAGGAAAACGCCGCAGCCAGCGCAGCCATCGCCGCATTACGTGCATTGAACAAGCCATGCATGGACCAGCTCACGCGTGTCCACAGCACCCCTTGCCAAATCAAGTCAAACGCCGCGCCCTGTTCAGCATCGGTAAAATTCGCGATCACCAAATCATTCATCTCGCCGGTACCGACACGAACGACCTGCGTCCACGGTGCGGGTAACAGCGCTGTAATATTGGTATCGTCGCCATTCACGATCGCACAGCCTTGGCTCGGAATGATCCGTAAGAAATGCCGAAAGGTGCGCTGCACATCTGGCAAATCTCGAAAAATATCGGCATGATCAAATTCTAGATTATTCAGCACTGCGATCTGCGGCCGGTAGTGGATGAATTTACTGCGCTTATCAAAAAAAGCCGTATCATACTCATCGCCCTCGATCACAAACGCGTCACCACTGCCGAGCTTCGCGCCACTAGGTAAATCGCGCGGCACACCACCGATTAACCAGCCTGGCTCGGTGCCAGCGGCGTCGAGTAGAAAAGTCGTGATCGTCGACGTAGTGGTCTTACCATGCGTGCCCGCAATCACCACTGGCCGCCGCCCGAGCAACACCGTATCATGCAGCAGCTGCGGGAGTGAGATAAACGAGACCGCGGATTGATTGAGCAACCACTCCACCTCGACATTTCCGCGACTCATCGCATTACCGACGACCACACGGTCCGGCTTCAGCGCCGCAAGTCGTTCCACATCGTAGCCATCAAATACTTCGATTCCAGCATCTGCCAACACATCCGACATCGGAGGATACACGCCGGTATCTGCACCGCAGACCTCGTGCCCTTGCTCGCGCACCAACAACGCCGCATTACCCATCGCCGTCCCGCAAATGCCCATAAAATAAATCCGCATTCGCTTAGATCACTTTAGGCTGCGAAAAAATACAAGCGGCAAGTCAGCACAATTAGTCTAAATGGCTGTGCGACGACTCGATACCGGTTAATTAGATCAGCGTGCACCGCTGCCACGTATGACCACTCGGACGGTTCGAACGAGGATCACGATATCGAGCCACAACGACCAATTATGCACATAATAAGGATCCCAACGAACCATGCCATCACTGCCGACTTCACTGCGGCCAGAGACTTGCCAGAGTCCGGTCATGCCTGGTCGAACGCGCTCACGCAGCTTTCTGACTGATGGCGGCAACAGCTCGTGATGATAATTCGGCAATGGCCGTGGACCAATCAAAGACATATCACCCCGCAAGACGTTCACTAATTGCGGGATTTCATCCAATGAACTACGTCGCAAGAATGTACCAAGCTTAGTGATCCGCGGATCATGACTTAACTTACAGTCATGTGCCCATTCGGCGCGAAGCGCGGCATCCTCCTGTAACTTTAGTGCCAACACTGCTTCCGCGTCGGGCACCATGGTGCGGAACTTCCAAGTATTAAAAATGCGCCCATCTTGCCCGACTCGCTGCTGCTTAAAAATTGGATTTTCACGATCATCCAGCCAAATCAAACCGCCCACCAGAGCACAGAGTGGTGCCCACAGCGGGATCGTGAGCACGGTGAGGCAATACTCAAAGGTGCGCTTGACCACGCACTTGCCTGGATCTAACAGATTATTGGATAATTCTAAGCCGGGAGTGCCACTGAGATCTCGTGAATTCACCCATAGCGAAGGTAAGAACACCAAATTCGGGATAATCATCACCTTGAGGTAACTCGATAAAGAACCTTCGACCATCTCAACGATGCGTTCGCCCTCGATCTCGGTAATCGCGAGGATCGCCAGCGGCACATCCTGAACGATGGAATCTGTTGTCCCACGAATCGGCACACCTTCAATGGCACAATCCATCAGAGCGGGATTGTCGTCAAAAATACACACTGGGCAATAACCATGCCCCGGCTCTTCCTTCAGACTTCGAATGATACTGCGGCCCACCACACCTGCCCCATAAATCGCGACTGGTATCCCCCAAAGCTGCCAGCGTATGAGTATCCGCTTCGCCAGCATACGCATGCATGGGATCAGCGGAACTGCCAGCAGGAACGCAGCGCAGATCGTGAAACGACTCGTTTCGATACCACTCTGAGTCAAAAAGAGCGCAACTGAAACGCCGGAAAACACGATCGCAGTCAAACAGACCTGGCGCCGCAAGCATTCGACCGGAGATAGGCCCCATGCTGGCAATAAGCCCCAGGCAAAGGCACCCACCGCCCAAGCAACTGTAAGCCACAAGAGCCATACGGGGCTCATCGGGCTGCCAAACAGCAGCAACCGAGCATACGCAGCCAGCTCAAATGCCAGCAATAGACCGATGACATCCGCCGTCAGTAATACGACTGCATTCGAGGCATAATGACTGAAGTAGGTAAAACCAACCCTGAGCTTAGTCTTGAAATAACATCCAGACGGCGCGATATCGATCTTGCTTTCGATTGCTATACTCATGACACAGTTCTAAAGGTTTGGAGAGATCGAAAGGCAGTGCCAAATTAGACAATGAGTCGACGCACAGATAACACCCAGTCGATTAAGACCGCATCGGCACATACACATATAAAAGTATAATAATTAACCACTTATAAACACGTTATTAACAGATGTGAATAAAGATAATTCAACGACTTAAAATACACAAGCAGCGGTGATGATATTTACTGCAATAGTGCCCTCACGATCGCAAATTAAACTAACAGCCAAGGACTCAGAACCAAGCAGCTGAATAATCATCTACTTATAAACACGTTATTAACAGATGTTAATAACAAATAATTCAACGATTGAGATACACAAGCAGCCGGATCACTATTAAAGGCATAATTTTGCATCGACTGAAATATTGCCTTGATGCTCCTCCCTCGAAACTGCCTGGCGGGGCACTGCAGAGCACCGCGGACTAGCTTCATACGGGTGACCCTACGGAATTCCCTCCAGCGGGGTGAACCCTGAGTCGATGGTGCAGGCAATGGCGGCATGTGAGCATGCCTATGCACGATCAGATCTGGTTGCCGAGTACCGAAAACCTAAAGAATGAAGCGCTTTGAGGTGCCTGGTGATTCACCACCGCGATCGACCAAACGCCTTTTCCTTGGTAGACCGATGAAGTGACCTCAACCGCCTCATCCGCACAGGACCATTGGTTGTCCAAAAATCCCAACGCACAGCTCTTCCAAGTCTTCAGATCACTCGAGATATCCAATGAATAGGCCAGCAGTGGATCATTCGCCCGCAGTTTAACATACAGTTCGGCTTGATAAGGAATCGAAATATCAGCACTGCCCGCAGCGTCTGAGCTAACAGTATAAGTACGCTTCATTGTGAGCGGTGCCTCGAACGCATACTCCTCGATATTACTGCGACCGTTGCCATTCGAATCTTCATATTTAACCGCGTCCACAGCTCCATCAGCGATGGCGTAGCTCGATTCAGCCCATGCTGCGAAATCCGAATAAGTATTAAAGCCTGCGTAGTGAGCCAGCAACTGCAGCCCCTGTGACTCCAGAAGTTGATCTGGATAGACAAGATCCGAGAAAAACGAAACCGCACCACTGGAAGTCTGTGCCTGCAGACTATTACTATTGCCCTCAAGATAGAGCGGCAGGACGGTGAAATAACTATTATCAGTCGGCAAGCCATCCTCGAAAGTATGCGCATCCCAGACGATCACATACAGATCTTCGCCAGGGGCGATACCGAGCAGTTGTTGTTCATCCAGTAACAGATCAGGAATCGCACTATTGAGTAGGTAGCCAGAGTAAAATTCACGACTCGCAGCCAGGACGTAATTCACGCTCGTGCCTTCAGTCAAAATAGCACCAGGTGTGACGAGATCGATCGGCGCATCTGCGACAAAGGTCTCAAAATCAATTAACTGCCCGGCACGCACAGAGATCAGCACCGCGTAACCAGAGTCACGATCCAGCGCTAGGCCTGATTCACTGCTAAAGTTAGTTTGCCCACCGCCCCAATCTAGATTCGCAAAAGCGAGCGCTGAGTAGAATGCCAAGAATAGAATGAGTATATTTTTTTTCATGTTAATAAGTCTGTTCAATCGTGTCGGTTATATGCGTAGGCCCTACCTGACAGGACTCCACAGGTACGCTTCGCCTGAATTGAAGACAATAAAGCCAGCGCCCGGTTGAAAATCAGAGGGTGCATTAAATTCACCGGTGTTCGCATCGAGATAAAAGCTCTCACCAAAGCGGCTGGTTGCCGCATTATATGCGAACACTTGATCACCTTCGCCCTGAGCATCACTGGGCTTGAAGCCGCTCTCCTTGAGCCCCATCCCGCCTAGCATCAGCACATCATTGCCGTCGGATCGCTTGTTGTAATTAGAAGAAACGAAATTGTAGCCAGGGTACATCGGTACAGTAAGCGGCGCATCCAAAATATTACCTTGAATGCGGATGTTCACGGTTGCACCCGGTCGTGGATCAATGACCAAAAAGCTAGTCCTCGGCAGGATCGCAGTCTCGCCAGCGTAAAGAAGTTCACCGCCTTCAGCAGTGGTCCATCCGACATGCTCAGTTATCGTCGCGTTTGACAGCCAGAATTCCTTAAACTCCCGCCCATCGTAGAAATGAAGCTGCATTGCGTTGAAATCAATATCACCCGCGGGTAGAAATGTACCATCTTCAGGGAAGAGTTCACTGATTGTGTAGAGTGCATGCACGGAAAATGATTCGTTGCCCTGCAGGTCACTCAACATGCCAGCAAAACCATCATCTAGGACTTCAACTGACGTGCCGTTGGCACTCGCTGCGCCCAGAAAAAACCATGCGCCCGCAGCACTGCCTTCGGCCACTCGCAGAATATAGGTAAACTGATCATCGACTGCGGCAAACGCCCCTTGCACATCTTGAAAATTCGATCCCACAATGCCGTCTAATCGGCCCCGTGAAATCGCTGACTTAAGGAACGGCACACTGACCAATTGCGAGCGCGTGCTGGGATCTGAGATCCGCACTTGATGACTCCCGACTCGACCCAGCTCCACACGAGCACTACTCTGAGTGCTAAAAGTTGAGCTGAGTGTCATCAGGCAAAGAACTGTAATTTTATATATCATTTTTAAGAAGTCTCCTGTTACTGTGCCACGACTTGGACACGATATTGCCGTTTGTGAATAAGGGTTCCATCGCTCGGATCGATCCAGACCATCGGTCCACCCCCCCCAAGCAAGGTTTCGCTGGTGATAAATGTTTTCCAATTATTATCACTGTAATCAATCTCATAGGAACGGTCGCGCACGCTCGCCCAGGCAACCCCGACCACTGGCCTAAGCTCCAACAGATCAGTCGCATCGGACGGATCGGTACCTGCTAGCCACTCGTCGTAATTACTGCTCCCGTCGCCATCGAAGTCTTCCGCCTCAGCGCCGTTGACTGCGTTGATGCCACCGAAGTATTGGATCTCCCAATCGTCCGGCAGGTTGTCGCTATCGACCTCAGGCGCTGTGGTCGCACTGACTGCCGCAGACTGACTGCTGTAGTTACCGGCAGCATCATAGGCTGCTAGACTGTATGCATAACTACTGGAGGCACTTAGTCCGACATCACTATAGCTGCTAGTATCCGTGCTAGCGATCTCGGCGCCCTCTCGATATATTGTATACCCCGCGACACCAACAGCATCACTGGACGCGCTCCAGGTGAGATTGATCTGCGTGGTGGATACTGCGCTGGCGCTTAATCCAACTGGCACGCTCGGTGCGATGGTATCCAGCGCGACAGATGCACTAATGGTAAAATTAGACACGGTATGGCTGCCGGTTACCGCGACGACCGCCAGAGTATCTAAGCTGGAGACAGCGGCCTGGCTGCTGCGGAAGGCATAATTGTTGGCTAGTTGAATCTCGGCGCCAGCCCCTTCGGTTACATAGACGCTATAGGTATGCGCAGGGATGTCTCCGACGATTCTGAAGTGATAACTAGTTCCGGCGCTGTACGGCACCACAGCATCTGCGGTGTAGACCCCGCCATTTCGTGCATTTAACTGCCCGGCTTCACTAAAGCCGACGATCACTGCTAAATCATCCCATGTTGCAGCATTGCCGAGTGAAAGCCCCGTAGTACCGTTCATGTTGGATACGTTCGGCACCACATCATACTCCGCGCTAAACTGCCCGGCCTGTAACTCGATGCTGAGATTTTGCCACTCAGTGTTACTGAGCAAGCCATCGGTTACCGGCGGTGTGACCACTGGGAAATCAGTCGCATTGCTGGGATCGGTCCCTGCCAGCCACTCGTCGTAATTACTGCTGCCGTCGCCATCGAAGTCTTCCGCCTCAGCGCCGTTGACTGCGTTGATGCCACCGAAGTATTGGATCTCCCATTCATCCGGCAGGTTGTCGGTATCCGCAACAACGACTTGAAGTTCAAGTGAGAACTCAGCAATGTTACCAAATCCATTGGCTGGCGATAAATAGCGGTAATAGCGGTATGCCATCCCGGAACTCACGTCTACACTTTGCGCAGTGCTAGACGGCTCGGTCGCAATCACATGAATCGTCTCATAGCCGCTCACGCTACTCTCGTTTGAGCCCTGAAAGCGCCCACCGATCATCCGTTTCGCTTGGCCTGAACGGGGCTGGAAGTTGATAGCCGTTACAACGCGAGACTCATCAATATCCATACCCGCAAAACCGCCCGCCCCATTAATATAGTCATAGTAAGTCGAAGGATCGCCATCAAAGACTTTCCCGAATTCACTCCCAGCGCTCCAGGCTGGATCCAAGCCGAATACAAGTTGCCCGCCAACCATTGCCTCACGATAGCCATCTGGATAGACAATCCCTACCGGCGGTGTGACCACCGGGAAATCAGTCGCATTGCTGGGATCGGTCCCTGCTAGCCACTCGTCGTAATTACTGCTGCCGTCGCCATCGAAGTCTTCCGCTTCGGCGCCGTTGACTGCGTTGATGCCACCGAAGTATTGGATCTCCCATTCATCCGGCAGGTTGTCGCTATCGACCTCTGGCGCTGTGGTCGCACTGACTGCCGCAGACTGACTGCTGTAGTTACCGGCAGCATCATAGGCTGCTAGACTGTATGCATAACTACTGGAGGCACTTAGTCCGACATCACTATAGCTGCTAGTATCCGTGCTAGCGATCTCGGCGCCCTCTCGATATATTGTATACCCCGCGACACCAACAGCATCACTGGACGCGCTCCAGGTGAGATTGATCTGCGTGGTGGATACTGCGCTGGCGCTTAATCCAACTGGCACGCTCGGTGCGATGGTATCCAGCGCGACAGATGCACTAATGGTAAAATTAGACACGGTATGGCTGCCGGTTACCGCGACGACCGCCAGAGTATCTAAGCTGGAGACAGCGGCCTGGCTGCTGCGGAAGGCATAATTGTTGGCTAGTTGAATCTCGGCGCCAGCCCCTTCGGTTACATAGACGCTATAGGTATGCGCAGGGATGTCTCCGACGATTCTGAAGTGATAACTAGTTCCGGCGCTGTACGGCACCACAGTATCTGCGCTGTAGACCCCGCCATTTCGTACATTTAACTGCCCGGCTTCACTAAAGCCGACGATCACTGCCAAATCATCCCATGTTGCAGCATTACCGAGTGAAAGCCCCGTAGTACCGTTCATGTTGGATACGTTCGGCACCACATCATACTCGGCGCTAAACTGCCCGGCCTGTAACTCGATGCTGAGATTTTGCCACTGAGTGTTACTGAGCAAGCCATCGGTTAGCGGCGGTGTGACCACCGGGAAATCAGTCGCATTGCTGGGATCGGTCCCTGCCAGCCATTCGTCGTAATTACTGCTGCCGTCGCCATCGAAGTCTTCCGCTTCGCCGCCGTTGACTGCGTTGATGCCGCCAAAGTATTGGACCTCCCATTCATCCGGCAGGTTGTCGCTATCGACCTCTGGCTGGGTGGTCGCACTGACTGCCGCAGACTGATTGCTGTAGTTACCGGCAGCATCAAAGGCTGCTAGACTGTATGCATAACTGCTAGAGGCACTAAGTCCGACATCGCTATAGCTGCTAGTATCCGTGCTACCGATCTCGGCGCCCTCTCGATATATTGTATACCCTGCCACGCCAACCGCATCACTGGATGCGGTCCAGGTGAGATTGATCTGCGTGGTGGATACTGCGCTGGCGCTTAATCCAACCGGCACGCTCGGTGCAATGGTATCCAGCGCGACAGATGCACTAATGGTAAAATTAGACACGGTATGGCTACCGGTTACTGCGGTGACCGCCAGATTATCTAAGCTGGAGACAGTGGCTTGGCTGCTGCGGAACGCATAATTATTGGCTAATTGAATCTCGGTGCCAGCCCCTTCGGTTACATAGACGCTATAGGTATGCGCAGGGATGTCTCCGACGATTCTAAAGTGATAACTAGTTCCAGCGCTATACGGCACCACAGTATCTGCGGTATAGATATCACCATTTCGTACATTTAACTGCCCGGCTTCACTAAAGCCGACGATCACTGCTAAATCATCCCATGTTGCAGCATTACCGAGTGAAAGCCCCGTAGTACCGTTCATGTTGGATACGTTCGGCACCACATCATACTCCGCGCTAAACTGCCCGGCCTGTAACTCGATACTGAGATTTTGCCA